>Ga0316203_1000136_pt1 | contig 130966 bp, 114 predicted proteins | sample 6monrhotite_MG_FD_204940 | JGI IMG/M metagenome (GOLD analysis project Ga0316203, IMG submission 204940) | Microbial mat bacterial communities from mineral coupon in-situ incubated in ocean water Damariscotta River, Maine, United States -... | ecosystem: Environmental > Aquatic > Marine >... | reverse complement strand
AAAATCAAAGCCTTTATCGATTACTTCAACCGAACCATGGCAAAACCTTTTCGGTGGACCTATAAAGGAAAACCTCTGGTCGCAGGCTTATAGGTGTCTGAACTTACGCTGGGGTGTACTAGTTAGAGCACTTTCGGTGATCTAAAAATCGCCGGAAGTGTTCTAGGGTCACGATGGCGATAGACCGTCGTCCGGCACCTGACGCAGAGCGACGGGCGTTTGCGCCAGTGTGTTTTCGCCAGTCGAGTCCTGTAACCGGTCAAGTGCCCGCTTCAAGATACCGCTATAGAATGCCTGCACTTTATGGCGGGCATCTTTTCTTGTTATGATCTGGTCGGTGCCATTTTTGTTATTAGCTAGATGTTCTCCTGAGTCTTGAGCGGCTGCCGATTTTTCCATGCCCTCGACACCCCGTTTTAGGACGCGTGCCCAGAATTCATCTCTTATCGTCCGCGCGGTTTGGCCCGGAATTTTTGCGCTTGGTATGTCTGCGCTTGGTATGTCTGCGCTTGGAGAGCCGGCGACATCCTCACCTTCAGGTTGAGCAACATCTGCACCATACACCCATTCTGGCAAAGCGACCGGTCGACCAATATGGTCAAGGACCAATAATTCTCGCCATCCAAGTTCGACAATGCCCATCTTGCCAAACTCGGCGTCCAGCGCCAGATCACGTTCCGGTTGCTCGTAAGTGCTCAAATAGGCCCGCAAACCGGCCAATCGGTTAAGTACAACAGGGTCTTTACTGTCCGTCTCAGCCAACCGCATAACAAAGGGGGCCGGTCCGGGGTCGAGACTGACGGCGTTGCCATCCGGCCCCAACAAAATCAAATCCTGCCAGCCGGCCTCTTCCAAGCCCAATTTGGAAAATGTCCCAAATTTGTCTTTTTCATCATCCAAATCAATTTCGCCCTGCAAATAGGCGCGCAGTGCACGAAATTCGTCCATGATGGTCGTGTCCTGTATATCCTTTTCGGAGACATGAATAATTAACGGTCGTTTAGGTGCATCCGACCGACCTTTTTCATTTTCATCTTGATTTGCCACCGCATTCTCCTCCTTTTTTGTATGATGGCTTGGTATTCCCGCACATGCCCCCGCCACATCAAACACCAGATCACCGCTCCAAGACCACAAATTTTCCCCCAGAGGCCAGGGCGAATAACCGTCGGTCGCCCGGGCAAACTGTCCTTTGGGTGCAAGGACGAGACCGTCCACGTTTAGCCATTCGACAACCAAGTTGGCCGACTGCCGTCGACGGGAAGTCTGTTCGTTTTCATAGGAAATTACGATTTCATTCGGCATACAATCTTCGAAATCCCAGGGGATCGAAATTTTCTGCCAGCAGATTAATGCGTCTTCACCTTCGGATAAATCGGGTAGTCCCAACCCCCAGTCAACGTTGCCAGTTGCGATCTGGCAACCATCAACGGAAATACGATAAAGCGGATCACCATATTCAGGTGCGCCTCCCAACCGCAGGGCAATTTCACCCGTTCGAAGCCGTTGATGAGCAGGTGAAACAGTCGGCGGTTTTTCCTGAGCCCGTGACAAGTCAACCACAAGCTTGGGGTCCGTAGATGGACGAGCCACTTTTGGGGTCGTTGGCGAGACCGGTTTGACGTCAGGCTTCGGGGCAGCCGGTGGGGCGGATGGCGGAACCGATTCGGCGGGACGCTTGGCCGGTGGCTTTGGTGCTACGACCGGAGCCTCCTTTGAGGCCGCTGGCGAGACCGGTTTGACGTCAGGCTTCGGGGCAACCGGTGGGGCGGATGGCGGAACCGTTTCGGCGGGACGCTTGGCCGTTGGCTTTGGTGCTACGACCGGAGCCTCCTTTGAGACCGGTGGCGAGACCGGTTTGACGTCCGGTTTCGAGGCAACCGATGGGGCGGATGGCGGAACCGTTTCGGCGGGACGCTTGGCCGTTGGCTTTGGTGCTACGACCGGAGCCTCCTTTGAGGCCGGTGGCGAGACCGGTTTGACGTCCGGTTTCGGGGCAACCGGTGGGGCGGATGGCGGAACCGTTTCGGCGGGACGCTTGGCCGTTGGCTTTGGTGCTACGACCGGAGCCTCCTTTGAGGCCGGTGGCGAGACCGGTTTGACGTCACGCTTCGGGGCCTCAGGGGGTGATTTTGGTGCGACCGGCATCGATTCGGTCTCCAATTTTGGCGTTGTTGTCGTAGCAGAGATCTCAAGCGGTTCGGGGACGTTAACCCGAACCGACGCCATATTGGTTTGTTGACTAGAGTTTAATTTTTCTACGCCAACAACCTTGATAATTAGATCAACCGTCCCGCCAGTCGCCGAGGCCGGAATTAAGGCAATATGTTCGATATCAGAAGGCTCAACCCGCCAAATATTTGGCGCAGAGTTTTCTCCGGGCCTGATTTCGGCGTCATCAGGAACGCCGATGATTTCGATGGCCTCAATATCAACCCCATCGTCAAGAAGATCTATTGGTATTTGGAGTGTGATCGGTTGCAAATTAGGGTTCAATTTACTGAGATGACCTCTGGTTGGCGGAGTTCCTGCCCAAAGTGTCTGGTCAATCCAGTTTCGCGTATGCGCGCCCAAAACCGGAAGCGTCATGCTTTCGTTTTGCCCTCTGGTATCATCAGAGGATACCGCCACGCCGCTCCCAATCGATTGCTAGGACTTGAATAAAACCCGATCAACCGGCCTCATTAATGCGTTCAACCAGCTTACCGATAACCTGCTCCACTTCATCATTGGCGACCCGACAACTACCAGCGTTAGCGTGCCCGCCACCATTGAATTCAAGCAATATCGAGCCCAAATTTGCCTTTGAAGAACGGTTGAAGATTGATTTCCCGGCACCAATCGCACTGTAGCCTTTTTCGCGAGCGGGCTGGATGCTGAGGGACGCCGTCGCGTCCGGATACAAGGCGTAGACCATAAACCGGTTCACCATGTGAACAGGGTCTTCGTTCCTGACATCAGTTACCGCCACATTACCCCTGATCTCAGTACAGCGATCAACTTGCAATTCACCAAATTCAGAATTCAACATATAGGCCTCAATCCGCTCGCTCACGTCGGGAAGGCTCAAAATTTCTTCGACCGGATTATGACGGCAATAGGTCATCAAGCGGGTCAGCAATTCTTCCTTGGAAATAGAGAATTCCCTAACACTTTCCAGCCCTGTGCGGGGGTCCAGAACAAAATTCAACATCGCCCAGCCTTCGGGTGCCAGGACGTCTTCTCGCGAATATTGCGCAGAGTCCGCTTTATCAACAGCCTCCATGAGGTCCGTCGAGATATTTGGGAATTTTTCAATGCCGCCATAATACTTGTAAACAACCCGAGCCGCCGACGGCGCGCCAGATTCAATAATATGATTGTCCTTGGGCCCTACCCGTTCAGATTCACTAATATGATGATCAAAGCAAATGTGCACACCATCAACATAAGGCAGATTTGCCGTAATATCGTTGCTGCTAATGGCCACGGCACCAGCCTGCATTTCATTAGGCTCGGCAAAGGAAACGTCGTCGATCATCTCCATTTCGTTGAACAACGCGCCACAGACGACACCATCAAAATCTGCCCGCGTAACCAGTCGAAATTTTTTGTCAGCCATTCGATATTCTCTCTCTCTGAAGCTTGTTACGACGTCACCAACACCAACTCACAAGACGCTTACATAATAGCATAAGCCACATGACTAGTATTCAAGTGCAGATCCCTTAGGTGATCGCGTACTCTTGAGCGAAAGTAGCAGAAAAACATACGAGGTCACTAGATTTTTTTCGTTATTAAATGGTTGAAGCCTGAGCAAAAGACCTATGTAATATTGAACAGGACCTGAGCGACCCCCATTCAAATAAATTAAGGCACTCAATATGACTTCCGAAGATACGAAGGAAACCCTTGGCGTTCAGATCGCCAACCAAATCATCAATATTGCCAACTCGCGGCTTGAAGATGGGTTGCCTTCCGACGACATCGCCGCCGGATTGCGCCACGCCGCCGCTAATTTCTCAGCCTTCGCCTTTTTTCGGACGGAAGACAAAGAGAATGACCCGAACGCAATCGTCGATGATTTCATTAACATGTTCACCCACTACTTAGAACGCCATCAGCCCGCCGACCAACCAGCGCAGGGATTGCACCAGTTGGTCGAACAGGCGAAAAACGAGATATAACGTCCGGGCCGAGACTTTAAGTCAGCGAAGGTCTCTGGCATAGTCGCCTAACGTCGGCATCTCTTTGATCAAGCCCTGCGCCTTCAGGAATTCGGCGAACCGTAGATATCGCGCACCGTCCAATGCCGCAGGTCGTAGGGCAATCCTCGGCAGAGTATCGCGCCAGGCCCGCTTATTCAGGTCGTCATTCAAATCCTTATAGGCGCCAATGAAAATTTTCCAGCTTTCATCCGGATGATTGATCAGGAACTGCGTGCCTTTTTCCAAGGCGTTGAGGAACGGGACCAAGCGTTTATCATCAAGCGACGATTTGTTGGCAACGACGATCAGTTCATCATAGGACGGCACCCCTTCTTCTTCCGGGAAGAAGGCTCTGCCCGGGTTTTTGATGATATCCATCTGATTCAGCTCAAAATTACGGTAGGCGCCGATTACCGCATCAACCTGACCGGAAATGAGCGATGGTGACAACGAGAAGTTAACGTTAATCAGTTCCACATCGGAAAGTTTAACCCCGGCTTTGCCCAGCATGGCACCCAGCAGGGCCTCTTCAAATCCACCAACAGAATAACCAATCTTGCGCCCTTTAAGGTCCGCGATGGATTTGATTGGACCGGATTTGAGAACCACCAGCGAACTCAATGGCGTGGCAACCAGGGTGGCAATACGAACCAGTGGCAACCCTGCGGAGACCTGCATATGAAGTTGTGGTTGATAAGAGACCGCTAAATCGGCCTTGCCAGCCGCAACCAGTTTCGGCGGCATATTGGGATCAGCAGGCGCGATCAACTCAACATCCAGCCCAACGTCCTTAAAAAACCCTTTCTCCTTGGCGATTACCAGGGCCGCATGATCGGGATTGACGAACCAATCGAGTAGAACTGTCAATTTTTCAGCCGCCAACACAGGCTGGGTGGTCAACCCAACAATCAGTGCGGCAGCCGCCGTCAGCGTCTTGATTAGTGTTTTCATTTCAGTAGATCCTTTAGCTCTTAGTTGTTGAGTATATGGGTTTCATTGGCGTCCCAGATGACGAGGCGTCTTAACGCCAGATCGACGGCGAAATAAAGCACGATGGCAATGACCGCCAGGGTCAGCAGGGCGGCAAACATGACGTCGATCTGAACACGGGCATTGGCATGCAACATCAAGTATCCCAGCCCCGCACCCGAGCCGACCCATTCGCCAACCACCGCGCCAATCGGTGCAACCGCAGTCGCGACCCGTATACCGGAGCCAAGGGCTGGTATGGCGGCAGGGATACGAATATGGCGAAGTATCGCCCAGCGCGAGGCATTCATTGTACGTGCCAGATCGATCCAACCCGGTTCAGTTCGTCTTAAACCGTCGAAAAAAGCGGCAGTTACCGGAAAAAAGATGATCAACGTTGCCATTGCCACTTTTGAGGCCAGGCCATACCCCAGCCATAACACCAGGATGGGCGCCAACGCAAAAACCGGAACCGCCTGACTGACCACCAACACCGGCAGTAACCAGCGCTGAGCCGGACGGAAATAAGCCATGCTGAGCGCACAGGCGACTCCAAGGATAAAACCAAGGAATAACCCCAACAAAATTTCTGTTGCCGTAATTAAGGCATGTGACAAGAACATCTCTGGTTGCTTTATCAGGGCCACCAGCACAGCCACCGGGCCCGGAAGAATATAGGGGGGAACACCAGACACGCTGACGATCACCTGCCAAATCAGACATAGTCCAAGCAAAACGATCACTGCGCGAATGCCGTTCATCATCCCGCCGCCTCGGACAAACGGCGCAGCAATTCGCCTTGCAGGGACAAAATCTCAACGTCATCGACCTGGCGTGGCTGCGGGCTGCTCAGGACCAATGGCTCGTCGAGTACCGCCGGGCGTCCCGACATGACAAATATGCGATGTCCCAACCGCAGGGCCTCAAGGGGGTCATGGGTTACCAATAACACGGTCCGCCGTTCAAGCGCCGTCGCCGCCACGTCTTGTAATCGCACCCGGGTGATCGCGTCGAGGGCCGAAAAGGGTTCATCCATCAACACGACCGGGCGCTCTTCCATCAACGTTCGCGCCAGGGCGACACGCTGACGCATGCCGCCGGAGAGCGTCGTGGGCAAGGAATTTTCCTGCCCACCAAGCCCAACCTTATCCAGGTAATGACAGGCTTTCTGGTAATTCCGCCGACGCTCGTCGGCGTTACGGACACCACGCAACCGAGTGCCCAGGCAGACATTGTCGGCGGCACTCAACCAGGGCAATAATAGGTCCTGCTGGGCCATATAAGACGCCCGCCCCGACACCCCTTGCCCGTCGTCACACACAACTGTGCTGTCGGTCGTTACACCGTTTTGAGTTAACCCGAGAACAATTCGCAACAGCATACTTTTGCCGACACCGCTCGGCCCCAGCAAACACGTCCATTGTCCCCCCTCCAGCACCAGGGATAAGCCATCAAACAGCACGGTACCCGCCCAACCAGCGTGAGCATGACTGAGGGTCACGCCGACGGGTACTGCTGGGTCGGAATGGGGCTGAGACGGAGATTTTCTAGCGGTCATCGTCCACACGTTCCTACGCCGGCATTATCCGGATCAGGTTTTGGGGTCGTCTCGAAACATGAGACCTCTCAGCCGAACGCCGGCTCCCCCCGTTGACAGCACCGTCAAGGCGCTAAAGTCTGGGATATATTCTACCGTATACCAACTAAGCAGTGGTGGCGAGTCCGTAGACGCCGAAAAGCGATGATCGCGGAAAATTTTCCCGAACAAAAACGCCCGTCGTGTGGACTCAGTTCAAATCGATTGCGACGGGTACCGCACGATTTAAGGTATGGCCGACAGGAGAGGTCCTTTTCACTTTGCTGTGTAAGGCATCCAGGTCTTCAGGCGTGGCATCACTATCGAGCCTGACTTTAGCGGAAATGCTGGTAAATCCAGCGTTTCCTTCCTTCAGGCCAAGAAAGGTATGAAGATCGAGATCGCCTTCAATCTCAATCGACAGGTCATTGATCTTAATGCCAGCCGCTGTCGCGTTAGCGGCATAACCAACCGCTAGGCAATTCCCCAGCGCCGCCAAAACCTGCTCGACCGGATTGGGGCCAGTGTTGGTGCCACCAAGCTGGTCTGGTTCGTCAGATTTTGTTGATGTGAAGTCACGAATTTTAGCCTCGGACCGAAACCCGCCATTCCAATTGACTTCAGCCCGCCATGTGGTCTCGGCAACGTCAGCCCGCCCCATAATTTTTTCAGCCAAACTCGCAACACTTGCGATATCGACGTCATTTAACTTGCTCGTACCCGTTTCAGACAATGTAATTCCCCCAAGCATTCCACCAAGCAGGGAGATTACCGCTAAAATACAAAATTTGTCTAGTTCAGCGAGATCACGGTCAAAACGTCATCACCGTCAAGCGCCTTCAAGTCGACAATGGCGACGTCAGCGAAATCGGCTGCACGACGCGATTTTTAAAGTACACCAGCATGAGGGCTTATTGTTGCTATATGGCTTGAGAAAACTGTACAGGCAGTATCAGGAGGAAGTTCAAGAGATTTGAAATAAAGTGTTCAGTGGAGTTCAAAGCGCTTCTCAACCCGTTCGACCCGTTCGCCGATACGATCAACACGCCTGAACATGGAGGCCTATTGCTCTTCCATCATGCCAAGCCTAGTCATGATTTCGCGGACATCTTCTGCCGTGCGATCTACTTGATCACGAATATGGCGAAGATGCTCAATAAGGGGGGGGTATCAAAAAAAGCATGAATTAGTCATCGTGCTGAAAGTGGCGACCCCTACGGGACTCGAACCCGTGTTGCCGCCGTGAAAGGGCGGTGTCCTAGGCCACTAGACGAAGGGGTCGTCAGAAGCGAGCGTTAGGTAACTGGCTGCAGCGATAAAATCAACCCCTTTTGATCAGTCCTGGAATAAATCTGACTTTTTTCCGTCAAACTGGTCGGCGACATCACCGGTGCTGAATAGTCGTGCGACGCGCACGCTGTCTTCCGGTCAGCGCACTTCCGGCTTTCAATCCCTAGAGAACCTCATAAAATCCGCTTTGCAGTTGGCGGCGTCGACATTGTTAGCGAAAGGAAATTCAAATTATGTTGCAGGGGAAGATACTTGTCGCCCAAGGTGGTGGACCGACAGCAGTGATCAATCAATCCATGGTTGGCGTTGTGCTTGATGCTAGGCGTCATGAGACGGTTACGGGCGTATACGGTGCTTTGCACGGGGTTAACGGCATTTTGAACGAAAATTTCATCGATCTGTCGAAAGAGTCGGAAAGCAATCTTGAGCGGGTTGGTGCGACGCCATGCTCGGCTCTGGGATCGACCCGCGACAAGCCTGATGTGGAGTACTGTCGAAAAATTTTCAACGTTTTACAGGCCCACCAGATTGGCACCTTTTTCTACATCGGCGGCAACGATTCTTCCGATGCCCTGCGTATCCTGGCCGTCGAGGCCGCCAAGGCCAACTATCCGCTGCGCTGTATCCATATTCCGAAGACCATCGACAATGATTTAATGGTCAATGACCACACGCCTGGTTATCCGTCTGCTGCCAAATTTGTCGCCAGCGCCTTTGCCGGCATTGATCAGGACAACAGAGCCCTGCCCGGCGTCTACGTTGGTGTTGTCATGGGGCGTCATGCGGGCTTTTTAACAGCCGCCGCCGCTGGCGGACGACGCCATGATGACGATGGCCCCCATTTGATCTATTTGCCTGAACGGGTGTTTTCCATGACATCCTTCCTTGCCGATGTGAAGCGCGTCAATGCGAGGCTTGGCCGCTGCGTCGTCGCGGTCTCAGAAGGTATTCACGATGCCAACGGAACACCGATTGTCACGACGCTGACCAAAGACGTTGAGAAGGACGCGCACGGCAACATCCAACTGTCCGGCACGGGTGCCCTGGCTGACTTGTTGACTGCCTCAATCAAAAAAAACACCGATATTAGTCGTGTCCGTGGAGATACATTTGGTTATTTGCAACGGTCATTCCTGGGGTGCGTGTCCGACGTTGATCAACAAGAGGCACGCGACGTTGGCATCAGGGCCGTTCAATTCGCCGCCAGTGAAGACCGCGACGGCTCGGTAACCCTTAACCGCGTGAATACCCTAGCAGGCGACTACGGCGTCGAATATCGCCTGGATGCGCTGGACGATATCGCCGGAAAGACCAAGATCATGTCCGATGATATGATCGATGCCTCCGGCACCGACATCACCCCGGCCTTCATGAGTTATTTAACGCCCCTGCTCGGAACCAACGCGCCGGCGGCCTATCGCCTGCAAGCACCAAACGTACCCAAGGTATTGGCCGGTTGAGGGCCTCACACTAATGCAAGCCCCTGTCCGGCGTTACGCCGTCGTTGATGTGCTGCGCGGCGTCGCCATCTTACTCATGTTTGTATTTCATTTTTCCTGGGACCTGAGCTATTTCGGATTTGCAGATTTCCAGATCTCAACCGACCCGTTTTGGATCTGGTTTGCACGAAGTATCGCCGGAACAATTCTGCTGGTCATGGGGATATCTCAGGCGGTCACGGCCGCTCAGCCCTTTGACCGACAGCGCTTCATCAAACGCTTCATCGTCATCGCCGTCTCGGCGTCAACGATTTCCGCCGGAACATATATGATGGACCCGAACACCTTCATTTTTTTCGGCATCCTTCATCATATCGCATTGGTCAGCCTGATAATGCCGTTGCTTATCAGACAACCAACGCAAATGATTGCAGCACTTGCCGCGATTTGCTTTATCGCGCCTTACTTTTTTGTCCATGAAGTATTCCTGGTCGAATGGCTGTGGTGGGTTGGCTTATCTCCGGTCACGCCATTGACCAATGACTACGTGCCGCTCATGCCCTGGCTCGGCATGTCGTTAATTGGTGTAATTGTCGGTCAGTATCTTTTTGTCAACCGTCCTTCAACGACGCTCGGAAACTGGCAACCGGCGTCAACGTTTGCCCATATGACGCAATTCGCAGGACGGCACAGTCTGGTGCTTTACATGGTCCACCAACCAATTTTATTTGGTGGAACCTACGCCGTTTATTGGATGTTACATCTCTAACCGACATAATCAACGGTGATGCCCGCCTCGTTAAACATTTGCTCGGAGATGCGGCTTTGCGTCGCCCATGGCTCCTTAGACATATCGGGTTTTGGCGACACAACACGGGTGATGCCGGCCTGAATTATGACCACGGCACAGCGCGCACAGGGTGGTAGAGGGGTTACATACAGCGTGCAGCCAGAAGCCTGAGGCCCAGCAAAAACAAGCGCGTTCATTTCCGCATGGACAACCATTTCATACTTGATTTCACGGTTTTCGAGGCGCGACGCCGTATCTTCGACGCCAAAGGGAAAGCCGTTAAAGCCGGTCGAGACAATACGCTTGTTTTTCGGATCGACGACGACCGCTCCAACTTTGGTTGACGGGTCCTTCGACCAGTCAGAAATGTAACCGGCCAAATCGTAAAATCGTTTATCCCATTTATCGAGCATTATACCCTCCCCTACGGATTTGTTGATGGATGCCAAACAAGTGTCGATCATCGGTGTTAATCATGCCGGTGCAGCATCTTCAATTTGAATTTGTGGATAACTGCGGCCTTGCCAACTGTTAACGCGCAACTTTCCAACCAAATGGAAGGGCCTGCCGCTGTGGTGCAACAATGCTTGCCCCATCGGTCGGTCCATACAGCGAAAGGCGATGGCCCGGGTTCGGCGTCCGTCGGTGCTTTCCAAGTCGAGGCGTAAGTGGTCGCTGCCGACAATAGCGGCATGGGCAATACGTGCTGACGGGATCACAAATTTAGGTTCGGGGTTGCCGGATCCATAGGGAGAGGCTCGGTCCAGTTGCTCAATCACCTGCAGGGTAATGCCACCCGGACTGATTGCACCATCAATAGAAAGTGTCGGCACGATGCCCGCGTGTTCAACCTGCTTACCAATACGATCATTGAAGAACGCATGCAGGTCTTTCAGCTTATTGCTCTGCAACGAAAATCCGGCAGCCATCTGATGCCCCCCCCCTTTAAGCAACAATCCTGACTGACGCGCTGCAATAACGCATGCGCCAAGATCAACCCCACTGATTGAGCGTCCCGAACCGGTTCCTGTCTCGCCCTTCAGCGAGACGACGCACGCCGGGCGATTGTAACGCTCCTTCAGGCGGCTGGCGACAATACCAACCACACCCGGATGCCAGCCTTCACCTGACGCGATCACAACTGCGTCTCGGGCATCATCAAAGGCGCCTGATTCCAGCTGATCAATCGCTGCCTGAAGAACAGTATCCTCGATTGCCTTGCGTTCAGTATTAAACCCATCAAGGCGATGGGCCATTTCGGTGGCGTCTGCAACGTCGTCAGTCGATAACAACCTTGAGCCAAGTTCCGACGCCCCAACCCGCCCACCAGCGTTGACCCTAGGGCCTAAAATGAACCCAAGATGAAAAGTTCCCGGCGTTTCCTCGATATGCGCGACATCGGATAACGCCCGAATTCCCGGATTGCGCCGCCCGGCCATCACCTTGAGGCCTTGGCTAACAAAAGCGCGGTTAACGCCAACCAAGGGCACGACGTCGCACACTGTACCAAGGGCTACAATATCCAGCCACTGTGTCAGATCAGGGGCGGGGCGCGTCGTATACCAACCCGCGTCGCGTAACTCTCGGTTGACGGCGACGATAACCAAAAATGCGACACCGACAGCGGCCAGATGGTTCTGCCCGCTGGTATCGTCAATACGGTTAGGGTTAACGATGGCGACCGCCGACGGCAGCTTGGCCTCAGCGGCATGGTGATCAACAACAATAACATCAAGCCCGGCTGATCGCGCCACCTCAAGTGGTTCATGCGCCATGGTGCCGCAATCGACGGTAATGACAACGGAAACTCCGGCGGCTTTCAAATTCAGTAACGCCGGGCCGTTAGGCCCGTATCCTTCGCGCTGGCGATCAGGAATATGAACATTGGTGCGCCCGCCAACGGCTTCTATGAAGCGTTTCAATAGGGCTGATGATGTTGCCCCATCGACATCGTAATCGCCAAAAATACCAATCTTCTCACCTTGCATAATGGCGCTGGTAATGCGCTCGGCGGCGATGTCCATGTCCGTCAACCGGCTGGGGTCAGGGAGGTCCTGACGTAATGTCGGTGACAGATAGGATTTTGCATTTTCAAGCGTAACACCGCGCGACGCGATGACCCGACCCACGACTTCAGAAAGATTAAGGCGCTGAGAAAGCATCAGGGCGGCACGGTCATCAACCGGGCGTTGAACCCAGCGCTTGCCCCCAAGAGAGGATTCGACCCCAAGAAGAGGTGTGAGATCGCAATCCGCCGTTCCAGCCTCAGTCATTCACCAGCCGCTTACCAAAATTATGGCGACCTTCGATGTAACGGATCGTGCCGCTGAGGGAGCGAATGACCAATGAACGGGTAATCGCCCCTTGCGAGGTCAATTTCACCCCTTCCAGCATGGGGCCGTAGGTCACGCCAGTCGCGGCAAAGGTAACGTTACCAGAGGCCATATCGTCAACCGAATATTTCTGGTCGGGATCGTCGATGCCGACCTTAGCGATGGCCGCGCGCTCATCGGCGTTACGGCAAACCAGACGTCCCTGCATCTGCCCGTTAACACCCCGCAGTGCCGCCGCCGCCAGAACACCTTGCTGCGCACCGCCAATCCCCATATAGACATCAACGTCGCTATCGCGTTCGGCAGCCTGAATGACGCCACTCACATCGCCGTCCAATATCAGACGAATGCGGGCACCAATTTTGCGAATCTCACCAATCAATTGGTTGTGACGTGGGCGATCAAGTAAGCACACGACCAAATCTCCAATGGCGCAGCCCTTGGCTTTTGCAAGATTTGTCAGGTTTTTTTCCGGACCAAAATCAAGATCGACGATGCCCTCCGGCAAACCACGTCCGACAGCAATTTTTTCCATGTAAATATTGGGCACACTTAGAAAACCACCATTTTCTGCCATGGCGACGACAGAAAGCGCATTCGGACCACCACGGGCAAGAATGCTTTTCCCTTCAAGAGGCACAACGGCCACATCAACACCTGGACCGGCGCCCGTACCGACGGTTTCACCGGTGTACAGCTTGTCAACGTCACCCTCATGGCCTTCACCGATCTGAATGGTGCCGCTGATAAACATGTTGTTGAGCGCCGTATGCATCGCCTGCAGGGCCGCTTGATCAGCCGCCCGTTCGTCACCGCCGCCCATTAGGCGCACGGCGGCAATGGCAGCAGCCTCGGTTACCCGAACCGTTTCCAAGGCGAGGTTTCGATCAGTGATTTCTTTTGCGTTCATAGGACTATGTTGACCCGATTATTAGCCCTTGCCAACCTTTTCAAGGGCTCTAAGCTCAATTGGAAAAATTTTCGATGCGGATCATGATCGGTCGCTCAACAACGGCCTTAAGGGCATCAATCTCCGCCAAGGTCATTGTCATCGCCTTTTCCCGCGTTTCATGCACGGTCATCACCACCGGTACCGGCTCTCCTGGGTCACGCGCCTGTTGCAGAACAGAGCCCATTGAAACGTTGTTGTTTTTCAAACAACCGGCGATGTCGGCGAACACACCCGGTTCATCGACGACCATCAAGCGGACGTAATAAGGTCCGACATGGTCGCACATGGGGACTGTACCGATTGCCTTCAGATCACCCGTGGCGACGCCAAATGTCGGGACATTGCCCCCCCGGGCAATATCAATGATGTCGGCGATTACGGCTGACGCTGTCGGGCCACCACCCGCACCGCGCCCCTCATAAATCGTACTGTCAACAAAATCACCATCGACGACGATCCCGTTAAACACGCCGGAAACGTGATTGATCGGCGACTCAATCGGAACCATGCACGGATGCACCCGTTGCTCGATACCGTCCTTGCGGCGCTTGGCAACACCAAGCAATTTGATTCCGTATCCCAATTTTTTTGCGAAATGTATATCGACTGGCGAAACGTGGCGAATGCCTTCGACATAGACTCCGCCGAAATCGATTTCCGAACCAAATGCAACGCTGGCCAGAATCGCCAACTTATGGGCGGTATCGATACCATCAACATCAAAGCTCGGGTCGAGTTCCGCATAACCAAGCTCCGTTGCCTCAGCCAGAACATCGTCAAACGCCCGCCCAGACACTGTCATATTGCTAAGGATATAATTGCAAGTTCCATTCAGAATACCATGCACACCATCGATGGTATTCGCCGATAATCCCTCACGAAGCGCCTTGATAATTGGAATGCCACCGGCGACGGCCGCTTCGTAGGCCAGAGACACCCCGGATTTCTCCGCCATCCTGGCTAAATCAAGACCATGATGGGCAATCAGGGCCTTGTTTGCGGTCACCACGTGCTTGGAATTTATCAACGCTGATTCACTCAAGTTTTTGGCGATTCCAGATGATCCACCAATGAGCTCGACCACCACATCGACATTTTCATCCGACGCCAGCCCTATGGCATCATCGTGCCAGTTCAATTCCGCTAGCGAGACGCCTCGGTCCTTATTGCGATCCTTCGCCGACACTGCCGTGACCTGAATTGATCGCCCTGCGCGGGCACGAATAGGGTCGGCATTTTCGGCCAAAACCCTAACGACGGCGGCGCCGACCGTTCCCAGGCCTGCAACGCCGATTTTAAGGGGAGATGACATTACTGTTGCGTCCTTCAAGAATTTTCAGGGCCGTCATATGACGACAAAAATGATTTGATGTTGCGGATAGCCTGACGGGTTCGGTGAACGTTTTCGACCAAACCGATACGCACATGCCCATCTCCATGTTCACCAAAGCCAATTCCGGGGGCGACGGCGACCTTGGCTTGACCAAGCAGGAGCTTCGAAAACTCAATTGACCCGAGATGGGCAAATTTCGGCGGAATTGGTGCCCAGGCAAACATTGTCGCCGGCGGCGATGGGACGTCCCATCCCGCGCCGGTGAGACCGTCGATTAACACGTCACGGCGCTCCTTGTATAAGGCGCGCATGTCATCAACACAGGCCTGATCGCCATTCAAGGCCGTAGCGGCAGCAACCTGAATGGGCGTGAATGCGCCATAATCGAGATAGGATTTGACCCTCGCCAGGGCTTCAATCAAACGTCGGTTGCCCGTTGCAAACCCCACCCGCCATCCCGGCATCGAATACGTTTTACTGAGCGATGTGAACTCGACGGCAATGTCCCATGCCCGAGGTATCTGCAGAATCGACGGCGGTGGATTATCATCAAAATAAACTTCTGCATAGGCCAGATCGGACAGCACAAAAATATCATGGAAGATGCAAAAATCGACAATTTCTTCATAAAAATCGAGATCCACCACATCAGCAGTCGGGTTATTTGGAAAGTTGATGACCAGGGCGGTGGGTTTGGGCACGCTATGTTGCACGGCGCGTTTTAAGGCATCAAAAAACGAACGGTCCGGTGTTACCGGAATGTTACGCACGGCGGCACCGGCGATGATAAAACCAAAAGGATGAATGGGGTAGCTTGGGTTCGGAACCAAAATGACATCACCGGGCGTGGTAATAGCCGAAGACAGATTTGCCAGCCCTTCTTTCGACCCCAAAGTGACAATCGTTTCGCGCTCGGGATCAACCTGAACACCAAATCGGCGCTCATAATAGTGAGCATGTGCTTTGCGCAGCCCCGGTATTCCACGCGAACTGGAATAGCGGTGAACCTTTGGGTTCAGTAGCGTTTCCCGCATTTTTTCAACAATGTGTTCCGGCGGTGGCTGATCTGGATTACCCATCCCGAAATCGACAATATCTTCACCCACGGCACGCGCGTTTGCCTTCATCTCATTGACGGCAGAGAAAACGTAGGGCGGCAAGCGCCTGATCTTGTGAAATTCCGGTTTCATACTTATGGAATGCCAGAACATCGGCGAAGTCTCAAGTGAATTTCAACCATTCCACTTGATCTAAACGACGTCGGATTTCGGCCTGATTTCAGCTTTCCAGAAAGATCTCGGCGCGGCGGTTTCCGGCCTCGCCCGTCGGCATAAATTCAAAATAAACTGGTGCGCTATCAGAAACCGCATCCACTTGAAGGGCCGACTTATCAAGCCCAAATTTCAGCAATTGCTTTGCGACGGCATCGGCGCGGGCCGTGGATACTTTTAAATTGATCATTTTGTGACGTAACGGGTCAGTGTTGCGTGTACGGCTTGAGGAATGACCAATGACCCGAAGGCGTCCACCACGTTCCTGCTGAAGCTTGCGCACGTCCGCAAGTATCGAGCGGTCCCGCGCACTTAACCGGGCTGAGCCATTTTTAAACATAATCGTCGCAACCTTGACGGCACCACGGGCCATCGGTCGTACGGCGCGCTGAATGAATCCGACATCGCGATTGACCGGCAATACCGGTGTCGAGGCAGCAGCACCATAACCCGATTGAATTCCATCTGCCGATATAACAATAGTGTCCCCTAAACCAGAACTGGCGGATTGAACGGCAAGCGAGGGCAATTTTGCGCTTTGTGCGGCATGGGCTCTGATTTCAGCCAATCGCTGCGCCATAGTCGCCTGAAAATCTTGCTGGCCGCGGGTTGTTGATAAATCATCTGTTGCCGGAACGGCCGCAACTTGCGTTGACGTAACGGCGACCGCTGGTGACGCGGGCAGGCTCGGTTGCGTCGGCTGCACCTGCGGGGTCGGTGCCACGGCAGCAGCGGGCAGCGGGGTCGGCGTAACCGCAGCGGTGATCGTTGGAACAGGCGGCTTTGCAGGAGGCGCATTCAAGGCGTTTACAGCCTCACCTTGACGGGCAATCGCAGGCGCGTATTTGCGTCCCTCGACATCGGCAACAAGCCCTGACGTGCGCACATCATCCAGTTGTTTGCTGCGCTCAACAGACGCCAGATTGGGGAATTGTTGATTGGCGTCCGAGGCCGCCGTTTTTTGGGGCTGACCGGTCATTTCTTGCGTCTGCTCCGCCTTCTGATCATCGCCAGAAAAGAAATCGACAGAACTATTGTACCATTCCACAGGGTTAACCGCGTCAGGAACCTGTGAACATCCGGCAAGCAGGGTGCTCACCAGGACGGCCATAACCGCGACGTGTTTACGTCCACTTTGACACCGATGTTTTTCTGTTACTGTCATGTCGGGCATTGCCTGACCACTCCCCTAAATCACAATACAATGATTATGCAATCCTGCAGACCAGCATAATAAAATCAATTCGTTAACGGACAACAAACACATTTGGAGATGTCAAAACGGCGTATTTTACGGCTTACCGTTGCCACTGTCAGCCTTATGCATTTGGGTTTATAGCTATCCGGTTGAATCTACAAGGGATTATCGATAAATGGCAAGTATCATTCCAAGGCCCCCACACAACGGTTATGCGATTTAGAATTTTGTACGCGGCCCGTGTACTATTGGCAACAGCGGCAAAGCACGTCAAACGCACCCCTTATACGACAAATTAATTCTGTACAACGCCAACTCTGCTGTTTCAATGGATGTTTGGATTTGTTAGCGTGTCGCCGATTTGGGCTTAAATCTGGCGAAATTAAAACTAAGCTCAAAATATATAACTGCGGGGCAAATCAACTCCGTGGCTACACTTATTGGGAGATATCTATAATGTTAAAAAAACTGACGCTTAGCGTCTTGACTGTTGCTGTTGCTGCCGGTTTCACCGCAGCCGCATCGACTGCTGACGCGGCCAATGACCGTTTCAAGAAAGTTCTCGAACGCGGCACATTGGTTGTTGGCGTAAAAGCAGACTATAAACCTTGGGGTTTTCGCGATTCCAGTGGCAAGCTGGTCGGTATGGAAATTGACATGGCGCACGACGTTGCGAATGCGCTTGGGGTGAAGCTGGAAATGGTCCCAGTCCAATCGTCTAACCGTATGCAATTCCTGCAACAGGGCAAAATCGATCTGATGATCGCCACCATGTCGGACAAAGCCAACCGTCGTAAAGTTGTCGGCGTGCCTGATCCTAACTATTACACGTCCGGCACCAATGTTCTGGCGAAAAAAGGTGCTGTCAAATCTTGGACAGATCTAAAGGGCAAGCCTGTCTGCGGCAAACAGGGTGCGTTTTACAATAAGCAGGTATCCCAGAAATATGGCGCCAAAATCATTGCTTTTGTCGGTAACGCCGAAGCCAAACAAGCTTTGCGCGACGGAAAATGTGTTGCCTGGGTTTATGATGACTCGTCAATTATGGCGGATTTGGCGTCAGGGCAATACAACGACTATGAAATGCCGATGGCAACAGAAGATGATACGCCTTGGGGTTTGGCTGTCCCGCTCGAAGAAAAAGACGGCATCTGGGGGAATTTCATGTCAGGCATGATCTATAACTGGCACCGCTCAGGCCGATTGGTTGAGCTTGAGAAAAAATGGGGTATCCAGGCGACATCCTATTTAGCCACGATGAATAAAAAATTCGAAGCTTATCAGCCTAAATAGGCTCTTGTGGTTGGCGCGGTCGTCTACGCCCGCGCCAACCACGGCTTTTGCCAATAAATAATAACACCAAGCATCGGTTTCGGGGGGCAAAATGGATGGAGTTGTTTAGTGAGTTTTTTAAAAATCTCTACGACACCACCGGCTGGAATTTTGTAGTATTCTATGAACAATACGAATTCGTTCGGTTCATTGATGCTATTTTTGTCACCATAAAACTGATCCTCTCCAGTCTGGCTTTCAGTCTGGTCGTTGGAGTCATTGGCGCTTGGGCGCAAGGCTCACGCTCAAAAATTCTGCGCTACTGCATGGCTGGCTATATTCAATTTTTCAGAAACACACCGCCGTTCGTACAAATTTTGTTTTTCTATTTCGTCCTTGGCAACATGATGCCCTCATATGACGCTGGCGGATATCAGGAAGCGTTCATTGGTAATTTTGGTTGGGCCGTCATATCACTGGGGTTTTTTGCCGGGTCCTTCAATGTGGAAATCTTTCGTTCCGGCATTGAAGCGGTGCCCGAATCAACTGTCGAAGCCGCCGAAGCGTTAGGGTACACCAGATTGCATTCCTATCTTCATGTTGTCTTCCCGCTGGCATTTCGCGTCTGCCTACCCGCACTTAACAATAATTTAGTTAATCTGCTCAAAACCACCACGCTCGCGTATGGTATTGCCGTCCCAGAGATGATGTATACGGCCAATCAAATCTGGTCAGATAACGTAAATGTCCCCGAAATGATGATCATCATCTTCATCTTCTATGTCAGCCTGGTCGCAATACTTGTTTGGGCGATGCACAAATGGGAGCGGAAAATGAGAATTCCGGGATACGGCTGATGCAGGACCTAAGCAAATTGAAATCTTTTAAATCCGACCTTCCCGTTCTGTTACCGGTTGCCGATATTGTTGCCCGTGAGGCCATGCTTGATCGCCAAAACGGTACTTATCGACTTAATCTTACGCGGCGTCACACGCTTTGGATGGTCGCCATTTTCATCATCATTTGCGGCACCGCTCAAGCGGCGACGACAGAAGGATTGATAAGCCCTATTGAAGCCATATTCAAATGGATGAGCTTTATTTTATGGGGACCGGAAGGCACCGTTAAGGGCTTCGTCATGAACCTGATCATTAGCTTTCTTGCGATGCTCATCGGCACGGTTTTCGGCGCTATTCTGGGCCTAATGCAAATATCTCTGCTGGCACCTGTGCGCGGCGGGTCATGGCTGGTTACGCAATTTTTCCGCAATTCGCCGTGGCTGGTTTTGCTGTTCACTATTATGTTTTTATTCCCTTTCGAAATTGACCTCGGCTTCGTTGTCATCCCCGTCCCGGATTGGTTGAAAGCCGTTATCGGCTTTTCCTTACCCGTCATGGCCAACATTTCCGAGGTGGTCAGAGGTGCTGTAAAATCACTGCCCAGTGGCCAATGGGAATCGGCTGAAAGCCTCGCTTTCAATCGCCGTCAGACCTTGTGGATGATTATTCTGCCACAATGCGTCAAACGCATGATTCCGCCTTGGATCAACTGGTACTGCATTCTCGCCATGGCGACGCCGTTATGTTCAATCATGGGGGTTGAAGAATCCGTATCCTTTACCGCTCAGGCCTTAAACGCCGAAGGTGATCGACCAGAACTGATCCCGGTATTTTATTCGTTTCTGATGGTCATCTTTTTTGTCTACACCTACCCAATCGCCCGCTGGTCCATTCAGCTGGAGAAAAAATTCGCCGTCAAAACATAAAGGCCCGCAAAATGGAATTCCCACAATGAGTGATGCGATGATGACTGAGACAACCGGGACAACCGGGACGACTGAGACACCCGGAACCTGGACTGTCGATCAGCCGATGGTGTCGATTAAAGATGTACATAAATCATTCGGCAATTTGGAAGTGTTAAAGGGTGTCTCCCTGGACATCATGAAGGGCGAATGTATTTGTATCATTGGCCCGTCGGGGTCAGGGAAATCAACCCTGATCCGATGCGTCAATGGTCTCAACGATATTCAACAGGGTTCAATTCTGGTCGAAGGACAGGAGGTCAACGACCCCGACTTGAATAAACTTGAGCTGCGCAAAAAAGTCGGCATGGTTTTTCAGCAATATAATCTGTTTCCCCACAAAACAGCATTGCAGAACATCATGATGGCCCCCATTCATGTGTTGAAACAAAACGCGACCATGGTTGAGGAAAAAGCCCGTCAGTTAATCAAAAAAGTTCGCCTGGAAGGCAAGGAAGACAATTACCCGGGCGAGCTTTCCGGTGGGCAGCAACAACGTGTCGCCATCGCCCGTTCATTGGCAATGAACCCGGACGTGATGCTGTTTGACGAAGTTACCGCAGCACTTGATCCTGAGACGGTGAAGGAAGTTCTGGTCACCATTCAGGACCTCGCCGAAGAAGGCATGACCTGTATTTTGGTGACTCACGAAATGGGATTTGCCCGCGAGGTCGCCAATCATATTTATTTTACCGACAACGGCTATATCGTTGAACACGGCAGTCCAGACACCTTCTTCAATGACGCCAAGGACCCGAGAACTAAGGAATTCTTGAGTCAAATTCTATAGCAACAACGTCTGACTTGATTTTTTCCGTCGCGAAGCGGACAGTCCGTTTACTGTTCCTCTAAATTTCCCGGCACCTCCATGATCAGTTCTTCAGACCGTCCCTTGGCCGGAATTGGCTTTTTTATCGCAGGCGCGCTGTTTTTGTCGGTCATGGATGGCGTTGCCAAATGGCTGCTAAGCGGTGACATTAGCGTCATCCAGATTGTCACCTACCGGGGGATAATTGGGTTTACTGCCTTTCTAATCGCTTTACCTTTTTGTGGCGGACTGAATGCCATTAAAACCACACGTCTGAAATGGCACGCTGTTCGCGCCGTCTTTGGCTGCGTCGCCGTGGTTGCGTTTTTTGAAGGGCTTCGGCATCTGTCGATGGCCCAATCCGTAACGTTATTTTTCGGTTCGGCGTTTATGATGACCGCGATCTCGGCCATTTTCCTTGGTGAACGAGTGGGTTTGCACCGGTGGAGCGCAATTGTCATTGGGTTTATTGGCGTCGTTATTGTCACCCGTCCGGGCGACGCTTTTCAGCTGGCCTCGTTGTTGCCAATTACCGCCAGTATCGGTTACGCGATCTTCGCCGTTATGGGACGCTGGCTTGGGAAGACGGAAGGCACCTTCACCATGGTCTTTTATTACAACGCAGGCCTGACAATCCTGATGGCCTCGGCTCTGCCCTTCGTCTGGGCCCCCGTCGGCTTTGATGTATTCAAGGGGATTGGCGTGATCGCCGCTTTGGCCCTGTTAGGACAACTCACTCTCAACCACTCTTACCGTCTGGCGCCAATTTCAGTTGTTGCTCCGTACGAATACACCGCGTTGGTCTGGGCCGTTATAATCGACTATTTTATTTTTGATACGATGCCGACCTTGATGACCATGGTTGGTGCCAGCATTATCGTCGCCAGCGGCATTTACATCGTCTTCCGCGAAAGCCGCGTGCGCGAAGACGTTCTGGTTGTCGAAAATATCTAAGTTTAACCTAACTTTTGGTGACCACCAGTCAGGGCGATCACCAACCGCTTCACATCGCGATCAATCTCGTCAGCCGTCAACCCCGCATAACCCAGCACCAACCCTTCAGTCGCACCGGGCCCCTGATAAAATTCCGACAAGGCCGGCGCGATCAGTCCTGCTTTTGCCGCCAGACGGCTTGCGTCACTATCTGACAGGCCCAGCGCCGAGTTAAGGTCTGCGACCAAATGCATTCCGGCGTGGCGTGGTGTTGCGTTAAGCACGCCGTCAGCCTTGGCATTCAGTCCGGCAAGTAACATGTCTTGGCGTTGTGCATAAAGCCCGCGAAGCCTGCGGATATGAGAGGCAAAGTAACCCTCCTCAATGAAGGCGTGTAAAGCCGGTTGCATGGCCAAGGCAGGATGGTCGTCAATCGACGCCCGTATCTCGATGAAGGGCGCAAGTAACGGCTCTGGGACAACCACATACCCCAGCCTAAGCGTTGGGAACAAAACCTTAGAGAAGGTACCGACATAGATCACCCGTCCTGATTTATCGAGACCTTGCAGGGCCGATAAGGGCCTGCCGCCATATCGAAATTCGCTGTCGTAATCATCTTCCAAGATCCAGGCGTTGGCCTCCGCCGCCCAGTCGAGCAGCTCAAGACGGCGCGGCAAGCTCATGGTTATACCCAGCGGGTATTGATGCGACGGCGTGACCGCCGCCAGCACGGCGTTTGGTGCCCGCCGTCGCCCTATCTCGACTGACAACCCGTCCTCGTCAACGGGAATATGATTGAGGCATGCACCTGCCGCTGTCAGGGTCGAGCGTAAGCCCGCGTAACCCGGGTTTTCCACCCACACATCATCCCCCGGATCAATGATCGTTCGGGCAACAATGTCGAGTGCCTGTTGCGCGCCCGACGTAATCAAGACCTGTTCGGCCGTGCAATGTAATCCGCGAACCGCCCCAAGATAGGACGAAATGGACTGCCTTAAGGGCAAAAAACCAGCAAGATCACCAGACAATAATTGATCATGGGGAGGGTGTCGCCAGAACCGAGCAACCACCCTACTCCACAGTTGGAACGGAAATTGTTCCAAGTCGGGCAATCCCGGACGAAAGGCCCGTGTGCCGCGCGGCGAATGTCGGCTTCGATATTTTAGCGCCGACATTTGGCGTGATAAATTTGAAAGCTTTCCGGCAGGGGTTGAGATTTCGGCGCCTAATCCCGCCAGATTTCTAGCACTGAGAAGGTCTTCTGGCAGGACGTTAGATACCCGTGTCCCCGACCCCAGTTGGCCTTCGATATAGCCTTCGGCATAAAGCCTTTCGAAAGACGCCAAAATGGTGTTTCTGGAAACCCCCAATTCCTTCGCCAACGTTCGCGTTGCTGGAAGACGGACCCCCGGACCTAGTCGGCCCGTCAGGATCGCCTCTCTGATCTGGTCAAATATTTGCGCCTGCAGTGAATCACTGCGATGCCGATCCAATGATAGGGATAGCAGGGGGGATCTCGATGGTCGGGCGGGCATGTCCATCCTCACAAAAATTGGCCCCATTAAAATTGCATTATCGGACCTTTGTGAAAAGCCACTTAGTGAATAAGCTATGGTCATTGACGACTTCTGTTAAAGGACAATTTTATGCCTCAAGATCTCCCCAGCGTGTGCCCAATGGACTGCCCGGACACCTGTAGCCTTTTGGTGACGGTTGAGAACGACAAAATCATCAAGGTGCGCGGCTCACACGCCAATCCACTGACAAATGGTGTCATTTGTAACAAAGTCGCCCAAGGGTACCCGGAATTCGTCCATGGCCCTAATCGCCTAACCACGCCGTTAAAACGAACCGGGCCTAAAGGCGAAGGTCACTTCGATCCTATTTCCTGGGATGAAGCACTGGATACGGTTGTCGAAAATTTCACTGCGATAATCGACCAATATGGTCCACAAGCGATCTTGCCGTTCAATTACGCCGGGCCGCACGGCAAAATTTCCGGATCTTCCATGGACGCCCGCTTGTTCAATAAGATGGGGGCGACCCAGCTTGATCGTGGGCCACTCTGCGGTGGTGTGCGCGGTCTCGCCTATTCCAGCCTTTACGGGGACATGCCCGGCAATCCAATCGAGCAGGCGCGCCACGCGAAACTAATTGTCGTGTGGGGCAACAACGTCACCGTTTCCAACCTGCATTTCAGCGCGATTATCAAAGACGCCAGAAAGAACGGCGCCAAACTGGTGGTTATTGACCCCAAGCGTATCAAGATAGCCGAACAGGCTGATTTGCATTTGGCCGTAACACCCGGCAGTGACGTCGTGTTGGCGATGGCCGTCGCCGCCGAGATCGAACGCCTTGGCGGTATCGACGAGGCATTCGTTGGTCGCTGGGTTCATGGGTTTGAAGATTATATGGATCGGGCGCGAGCCGTTTCCATCGACCATGCTGCTGAAATTTGCGGCCTTAATGCCGACGACATCCGGACGTTTGCGGGACTGTATAATGATATTTCACCGGCCATTATGTCGGTCGCAAATGGTATGGAACGTAGCCGGAATGCAGGTGCTTCTATCCGTGCGGCGGCCGTGTTACCGGCGCTGGCTGGTAAATTTGGCGTGCTGGGTGGCGGCTTGATCATGAAAGCGGGCCTGGCCTTTCCAAACACGAGCGCGCGCCTGCAACGCACCGCTCTCATTCCTGACGGGACGCGGACACTGAATATCGTCGACGTCGCTAAACACGTGCTTGATGATACCCTAGACCCGCCATTGAAGGGGGTATTCATTTACAACCACAATCCGGTTGCCGTGCACCCTGACCAAAACCGCATGAAACGCGCCCTATCGCGAGACGATGTTTTCATTGTTGGCTGTGATGTGGCGATGACCGACAGCATGACTTACGCCGACATCATTTTGCCTGCCGCCACCCACTTTGAATTTGATGACGTCTATGGGGCTTATGGTCAACACTATCTTCAGCGCGCGGAACCGATAATTCCCACCGTTGGCGAAAGCCTGCCCAATACGGAAATATTCAGGCGGCTGGCCGCACGGTTTGGCTACGGCGAAGAGATATTTCAGGCTGACGATGCGCAATTGATGGACGACGCCCTGGACGGTAATGACCCGCGCCTAAAAGGCCTCCGCCCAAGCCGGTTGCCAGTCGACCAGGCCCTCTACATGGAATTTGACGGCGAGGACGCCATGCCTTTTGTCAATATGTTCCCAACCACGAAAACGGAGAAAGTTGAAATATTATCCGAAGATCTGGGACAGCGATACGCGGCGGCCTTGCCCGAATATAAAGCCTTGGACTCCAATTACCCACTATACCTAATCAGTCCGTCCTCTGACAAACGCATTAATGCAACTTTTGGCGGCCTCGCCATGAATGATGCTATTCAACCCCTTGAGATGCACCCCGATGATGCGAAAATCCGGGGGTTGATTGACGGCATGACCGTCAAGGTATGGAACGACCTCGGTGACGTGCACCTTAAGCTGGAGATTACTAACGCCGTTCCAGCGGGAACCCTGTATTCGCCCAAAGGGGCGTGGTTCAGAACCAGCCAGACCGGACAAACCGTGTCAGCCCTGATCCCCGCGTCCAAGGCCGACATCTGCGACGGGGCCTGTTACAACGATGCCCGCGTGCAGGTCAGCGCCTTGGTGAATTAAAAAATAAAGCTTCGCGAGGCGGATTAATTTCAACTGCACGAACAGCAGAGAAATTGCTCGCCTGGGACAGCAATTTGGCGAACGAAAAACGGGCTGCCAACAGCAGCAGCCCGTTCAAACGAATGGAGTAGAGCTAACGGATCTATTCCAGGTTTTCTACGTTCATGCCAACCGTGATCGCACCGATTGGCTTGCCGCCGTCAGAAATCGTACCGCTGACCTGGGTCTGGTAGGACTTGGTGCTGTCATCGAATTCCACTTCATCAACAAACAGGGCACCGTCACCTGCGCCATAACTTTTTTTCCATTTACCTTCGTCGCCCTGCATGTAATCGGACGTTGCATCGCTTTGACCGACATTCATGCCCTTGTTATCCATCACAAACATTTCTGTGATCAAGCCGCCTGCGGCACCCTTTTTTCCCTTAAGAAACGTCGACAGGGCATTGGACAGAACAGCTTTCATCATGTCACCGCCACCAGCCTTTTTTTCGGCACGCCACATCTTATCTTTTGTATCAATATCGCCCGCTGACATACTGGCGTGTTTGACGTTTTGGGCCTTAATGGCATTGATGACGACTGGATCATTTAGCCAGCCGGCGATATATTTAGCGTACGCCGCTTTAATCTGAGGTTCGTATTCGTTTGCCGCCTGAGCATCAATAGCAATAAATGACAGGCCAACAACCAGCACGGCAGCAAACTTAGATGTAAATCTCTTCATAGTTCGTTTCCCCTAATAAATTCAATTCACAAAAGACTCAGGACATCTCAATCCAAAGTTGCATTAGCGTCCATGTTATGTTCAACCCGAGCCAACGCCCACTTCGTTTACAATTGATAGACATGCAACCAGTTTGGTATACCATATACTTAGCTTCGTATACCAGATTTGAATTTCAAACTGGATATTGACGTAAAGAGGTCACATAATCAGGCACCGTATATTAAAAAAACCTATAAATAGAATACATTAGTTTGAATTTTACGCCAAATCAAAGTTGCATCGGGACAGTAGATATTTTTTTTATTAGCTTTGTTTCTGCAATCTTGAATTAATTTAGAGTGATTGGGGATGATCTCGGAATGAAAATAATCACAAAAATTGGTATCGGCTTCGGCTCGGTTTTAATCATCACGGCAATCGTCGGTATAATTGGCTGGACGGGCCTCACTCAATATGTCCACGGCGTATCCGACCAACAGCAAATGGCCCATCTGGCCGAAGGCCTAAACGGGGTTACCCTAAAGGTGATGGATTACCGATCTGGTGGTAAATTTACCTCAATTAAGGCAGCACAAAGCACGCTCACATCAATCGTATCGGGCGCTGAAACATTACTTGAAAAATCGACTGACACTGAGAAACGGGCAACCCTTACTTCAATCATTTCCGCGATCACCGCCTATAAATCCAGTCTGGACCTCTACGCCAACCTGGAATCACAAAACCAAGATCGCTTGAAGGACATGCTTTCGCGCACGGCAAAATTGGAAGACCTTGCTGTAAACATCCGCGACACCCAGCAAGAACAATATAAAATCGTTTCTGAAGAATTGAAAAAAGCCGAAGCCGAGCAGGCCGCCCGCCTGAAATTGGCCAATAAATCCGATGACCTGATCAAAGAGACACTTAAGGCCCGTCAGGCAGAAGCCATGTTTCGCCTGACCAAAGATGAAAGCCACTCGAAACGCGCAAGCACATCCATCAAAAAAATGTTTTTAGCGTCGTTAGGTATGAAAAAATTAGCCAAAGGGACTGACGGCGAAGCGGCGGTCGCGAAGGTGTTTCCGGTTGTCAATTCGTACCGAAAAGGGTTTTCGGATTTAAGCGAGGCACTGGAATCGGGCTCCTATGCGGGCACCATAGAAAACAATCTCGCCAAGATTTCGCGGCAAATCAATGTGTTTACCAGTGTCATTTCCAAGCGTGAAAAAAGCGCTTATGCAGAGGCTAAGAACACGGCCCAGGCCGCCGGTATCCGTGTCGATAAAGCCGTTGTCGCTCAGCGCTTGGCCTTGCAAATGGTCGCCGAAATCCGTGGCCTTAGATTATCAGAGTCTCGGTTTTTAAGCACCCGCGACAAGGCGTTCGAAACCGCCGTCGGCGAATCATTGAAAAAGATTTTTTTAATGGCCGTACGCTTAAAGCGGTCCCTCAAAGGCGGTCCATTCTCCAAATCCGTTGATCTAATCGCATCTGAGTCACAAGGCTATCGTCGGACCTTTGACGCGACGTCTGAAGCGGTCTTCCAACAAGCCAAGGCAGAAACCGGCATGAAACAGGCGCAAGAAACGGTCGCCAAACTCGTGCAGGGTGCCAAATCACTTCAGGATACAAAACTCGACAAACAGCGTTCGATTAGCGCGACATTGATCGAATTCGGATCAGCGGGTGGAGTCATCATTGGGCTGGTTATGGCCTACTTCATCGGCATCGGCATCACTCGCCCTATCAACCGGATGGTAACTGCAATGGGGCGTCTGTCTAAAAATGATCTTGATGTCAAAATTCCAGGCGAGCATCGCACCGATGAAATTGGCGATATGGCGAAAGCTGTTCAAGTGTTTAAAGACAACGCCATTGAAGTGGAACGCATGACCGAGGCCCAGAAGGGCTTGGCCAAACAAGCTGAGGAAGACAAACGAACGCTGATGGACAACATGGCGTCTGATTTCGAAACATCGGTTGGCTCGATTATCGAGTCCGTTGCCAGCGGGTCCGCTGATATGCAGACATCCGCTCAAACCATGTCATCGACGGCAACTAAAACGGCAGCACAATCGCAAGCGATGACGTCTGCGGCGGAAATAGCCTCGACCAATGTCGGAAGTGTGTCAGCAGCAACCGAAGAACTTTCCAGTTCGATTGCAGAAATTAGCCGCCAGGTATCACAGTCGACTAAAATTGCGGGCAATGCCGCGACGGACGCCCAGGCCGCCAACGTCAAGATCGAAAGCCTTAAGAATTCTGCCGATAAAATCGGGGAAGTTGTTCAGCTCATCACTGATATAGCTGAACAAACCAATCTTTTGGCACTTAATGCGACCATTGAAGCGGCGCGCGCCGGTGATGCCGGAAAGGGTTTTGCCGTCGTTGCAAGCGAAGTCAAAAACCTTGCAACCCAAACATCAAGGGCGACCGAGGAGATTTCCTTGCAAATCACCGAAATTCAGATGGCGACGAATGATTCAGTCAGTGCCATTCAAGGTATTTCGGCGACGATCAATGAAATCAACGATGTTTCGTCTTCAATTTCGGCAGCAGTCGAACAACAAGGTGCCGCGACGCAGGAAATCGCCCAGAGCATCGAGCAGGCGGCGCAAGGAACGGCGGAAGTTACAGGCAGCGTCTCAGGCGTCAATGACGCCATGACGCAAACGGGACAAGCGGCGAGCCAGGTCTTGGAAGTTTCCAGCGAATTGGCCAGGCAGTCGGAAACACTGCGTGTCGAGGTCGATAAATTTGTTGGCCAAGTACGCAATGGCTAACAGGGCTAAACCGCGGAAGCTTTTGAGCCCCTGTCATCTCGTCAGATTGAGATAACGGCTCCGAAACCGACCGGGAAATCTCCCGGTCGGTCAGGGCATTTGTCCGTCCCGTCTTTTCCTTAAAAATTTCCACTCTGGAAATCATCGATCGCCTGACGGATTTCGTCCTTGGTATTCATCACAAATGGGCCGTAGCGAGCAATCGGCTCGCCAAATGGACGCCCGGCGACAAGGATCAAACGCCCGCCGTCTGCACTGCTGACCCGTACACCGTCACCATCACCCAAAACGGCAAGTTCATGGGTTGCGATTTTTTGTCCGGCAACGTCGACCGTCCCTTCAAACGCATAGGCGAAGGCGGTGTGTCCCATAGGGATTATTTGCTCATGCGCTCCGCCCGCTTCAAGCGTGATGTCTAAATAAGTCGGATCGATATCGATCTCAGTGACCGGTCCCGTAACAGGCCCACTACCGCCGTCGACAACACCGGCGATGAGGCGAATTTCGGCGCCGCCTTTGGTCGTTATGATAGATATGTTTTTGGCATCAATGTCCTGATACCGTGGCTCACACATTTTCCGATCCGCCGGCAGATTGACCCACAGCTGAAACCCGCTCATCTCTCCTTCGCTTTGTTCTGGCATCTCTGAATGGACAATACCACGCCCGGCGGTCATCCACTGTACACTGCCGGGGCTCAGCAACCCTTCCGCGCCCGTATTGTCACGGTGCCGCATCAGGCCTTTGATCATATAGGTGACCGTTTCGAAGCCGCGGTGCGGATGGTCGGGAAAGCCGGCAATGTAGTCATCTGGATTCTCGGTGCCAAAATTATCGAGCAGTAAAAACGGATCGAGGTCCGCTAACATCTGTGAACCAATTGACCGCCGTAATGTGACACCGGCACCATCCGAGGTCAGTTGTGACATCTGTATTTGCGAAACAACGCGTGGAGATTTCATGTGCAATTTCCTCGAAGGTTAAAGGACCAACCCGTATTATCTAGGTCACTTGCGGCAAATAGAAAGCCTCTATGCGTTTTGGGTGCCTGCCACTCGCCCCGACCAAACCATGCCAACTCGCCCGTGCTAAGTCATCTGTGCTAACTCATCCGTGCCGACCCACCTTGAAAGATCGTTCAAAAATCGCTATCTATTCGCCATGCCTTGGGAAAAGCAGTTTGACCGTGAAGACGTTCTCGATAAAGCCATGCATGCGTTTTGGCGGCACGGCTATAGTGGCACATCGATGAAAGATTTGATTGGCTGCATGGGCCTCAACCCGGGCAGCATCTATGCCACCTTTGGCGATAAAAAATCCCTGTTCCGTCATGCGCTGGAGCATTACAAGCACCAAACGCACGAACTACTTGCTGATTTCGAGCGCACATACCCCCCTCGACAAGCGATCTTAGAATTGTTTAAGAAAATGGTCGAAGACGTCCGCACAGGCCCCCAAAACGGTGCCTGCTTTATCGTCAATACGGTCGTAGAGACAACGCCAAAAGATGAGAAAATTGACTGTGCGGCTCAAGCCGGATTGGCCGAATTTGACGCATTTATAGGCAAAATGATCAAAGCCGGTCAGGATCGTGGTGAAATCAACCCCACTTTAAATGTAGAGAAGACATCACGTATTCTGATGGGGTTAATTGTCGGTGGGCGTGTTCTAGCACGCGGCCACCTTGATGATAAAGCTCTGCAGGACTTTATCGATCACGCGGATCATATTATCAGCTAAGGTCTCTTACCAGATTGACAGGGACTTGAATGATTGTTCAAACGCACTTATATGAGTTTTGAACAATCATTCAAAACTCATTTCTTCAGGAGAACTTAATGAATATCAAACATGCAACCGCGTTCGTTACTGGGGCCAATCGTGGCATTGGACGCGCATTTGTTGACGGCCTTCTTCGGGCTGGCGCGGCTAAGGTTTATGCGACTGCGAGGGACATTTCCAAACTGGCAGACCTAAGTGACGATCCCAGGGTCGTTCCGGTTAATCTCGACATTAGTAAGCCTGAACAGATTGCCGTCATGGCGGCAAAATATGATGATGTAACCTTGCTGATAAACAATGCAGGAACTGCCGCATTCAGTGGATTAATCGCCGCCAACGACATCGCCGACGCCCGTGACGAGATGGAAACCAATTACTTTGGCACGCTCAATATGATCAGGGCATTTGCCCCTGTGCTGGCGGAAAACGCGGGTGGGGCAATTGTCAATTTGGCGTCCATCGCCTCATACGTCAATTTCCCGGTTCTCGGCTCCTATAGCGCGTCCAAGGCGGCTGTACACTCCTTAACGCAAGGCGTGCGTGCCGAACTGAACGCACAGGGAACGCTGGTAATCGGTGTATACCCTGGCCCGGTGGATACCGACATGGCCGCAACGTTTCCAATGGACAAAACACCGCCAAGCGACGTTGTCCAGTCCGTCCTAAACGCCGTTGAGGCTGGACTGGAAGATGTATACCCGGACCCCGTGTCGGTCGAACTACACGCCGGAATTCTTGGAAACTCAAAAGCGGTGGAACGTGAGGTGGGAACGATGTTACCTGAATAATCTCGCCGAAGTCCCTGAAGGTGGCGTCATTTCTACCTTCAGGGACAATAGGCACCGCAGACGATATCTGCGACACCTGAGCTATATCAGCACCGTGCAGGGCAAACGCCTAGCAAGCGCGTATTGCGTCGCTCGAAGAGTGTTTTTTAACCAGAAAACTTTAGACGTTAAAAACCGCAGCGATCAGTAAGACTGCCGTCAATGCCGCGTAACCGGCACAGGCGTAGTGATCGTCCGTCGCAACTTTAGTCATGATTTCTGCGGCTTTGCACATAACAAATTTCGGGATGATGGGGATTTAGCATCCCTTCGAAAATTTTAACGAAGATCGTCGTCACAAATTTATGGACTTTATTCATCACATTGGTCCTTGATCGTTATCGTCACCTAATTGGTCATTCCAATGGACACCAGAATAGCCTTACCATGTGTCAACAATGATGCTGGTTTGTGTCAGTTTATTTCTAGATGTGTCTGAAAGTTGGCTAATTCCAGAGCAAGAAAAATGAGTCATTTGAATCGCTTAAGATCTGTCGTTGATATTTTCAATCAATTTACGCGCGCCGGATAAAACCCTTCTGATAGATGAATTTCGTTAAATAAACCGTGTTCTGTTGCCGCCAACGGTCTATTTCACCAACGGTAACAATTCCTTGAATTCCTCCGTACCCGCTTTGCACAGCCATTCGAACACGACCATCTCGGTGGTTACGATGCCCGCGCCGGCGGCGCCCAATCGGTCCAGGCACGCTTTCTCGCTGTCAATCGTCCGTGACGATGTCGCGTCTGTCACGACGAATATCTGGTAGCCTTCACCCATCAGGTTGACAGCCGTCTGTAAGACGCAGATGTGGGCCTCCATTCCTGCGATCACGACCTGTTTTCTGTTCAAGCTACGAAATTGATGCGCAAATCCATCATCTTTCATGCAGGAGAAATGAAGCTTTTCGATAATCGGCACGCCATCGGCCAAGGTCTTCAAATCCTTTACAGTCGGCCCTAGCCCCTTTGAGTATTGTTCGGTCAGCAAGGTCGGAATACCCAGGCGTTTTGCCGCCTGAATCAATACGCCAGCGTTTTTAATGGTGCGCGCAGGAGCCTGCATCGCAGGCACCAAACGTTCCTGCATATCAATTACGATTAGGCAGGATTGTTCCGGTTTAATAAGCATTTTGATCCTTTTTCGAGAAATAATTGCCTTCGAGAGACTGCGAGCATATTGCACAAACCCACCACTGTCATTGACTTGTCGGGTATTGAGCCTACTATCGCCAAATTCTGCCGATGTGTGGCATAATATAGCTTTGGATAGGACGCGGTGAATGCCCCGCGCCGAAAGAAATAATCACTCTATGAATTTTTCCGATCTCGGATTGAGCGAAGACTTACTTCGCGCTGTTACGGACGCTGGTTACACTGAACCAACTCCAATTCAAGCGCAGGCAATTCCCGTTGTTTTAATGGGCCGTGATGTGCTCGGGTGCGCACAGACAGGCACCGGCAAAACGGCATCATTTACGTTGCCGATGATTGAAATTCTAGCCTCAGGTCGGGCCAAAGCAAGGATGCCTCGATCGCTAATTCTAGAACCGACCCGGGAATTGGCAGCTCAGGTCGCCAACAACTTCGAAACCTACGGAAAATATCATAAACTTTCCAAGGCGCTGTTGATCGGTGGCGAAAGCATGGCTGAACAACTTAAGGTTCTGGATCGCGGCGTCGACGTTCTTATCGCCACGCCAGGGCGCTTACTTGACGTGTTTGAACGCGGTCATTTGTTGATGACTGACGTCCGAACATTGGTCATTGATGAAGCTGACCGCATGCTCGATATGGGATTTATTCCGGATGTCGAAAAAATCGTCTCGCTTCTGTCACCCATGCGCACGACGCTCTTTTTCTCAGCAACCATGCCTCCGGAAATCAAGAAACTGGCAGACAAATTCCTCAGCAACCCGAAGGAAATCACCGTTTCACGCCCCGCAACCGCTGCCGATACCATAACCCAGGGCTTGCTGCTTATATCGCATAACGATGGCAAACGCCCCGGTGGCGGACAAAAGGAAAAACGCGATGCTCTGCGTCAGTTAATCCGTAGGGACGACCCTAAAAACGCTTTGATTTTCTGTAACCGTAAACGCGACGTCGATGTCGTCTGGCGCTCGCTTAATCGTCATGGATTTATCTCCGAACGCTTGCATGGCGACATGGTTCAGTCGGTTCGCATGGAGACCCTGGGCAAATTTAAAAACGGCGATGTCAAATTTATGGTCTGTTCCGACGTCGCCGCCCGTGGCCTGGATATCCCAGAAATGAGCCACGTATTTAATTTTGACGTGCCAACCCACGCCGATGATTATGTCCATCGTATTGGCCGAACCGGTCGTGCAGGCCACAAAGGCCAAGCCTATACACTGGCAACACCGGAAGATGCAAAATATCTGTTGGCCATCAAAAACATCATCGGTGGGGCCATTCCGGAAATCAGTCTGGAGGGGGCTGTCGAGGCCAGAACGACGGACGTTGATGAAAAGCCGAAGCGCAGTCGGCGCAGAGAGCCAAAAAAGACTTTCGAACCCCCCGAAAAATCACTCGAAAACGAGCCCGTTCAACAGGCAAAAAAACCAAAACGATCTCGCAATAAGCCGAAGGCTGACGACGAACCAACGCCATCAAATGAACAAGCCAAAGGCCTTGGTGACCACGTGCCTGCCTTTCTCAACATCCGATTCTAACGTCACCCAATCCTATTCCACACCTTCACTATCTTTGGGTATCCCATCAAGGTGGGGGATTTAAGGCCTTTTGTTCTTCCTCCACCAGGGCCCGTAGCGCGTTTGCAGTGGATGTGTGACCATCCTTTTCAAGTGAAGCGATCAATTCGGAAAACATCGTCAATCGCTTCAATCCAAAGGCGTCATCAAATCGCCTTTTCACATCGTCTTTGAATTTGTCAGCCATTCGCACATCCTTAACCCGGCATTGTTTCGGGTTCACTATGATCAAGTGATATGAACACGGAACGACGATGGCATGAATGAGGCATGACACCCTGCACACGGGCTTCCACACGCAGGTTTCAACCCATGAAAACGTCGTAAACGCAGCTAGACAGCAATACTTTTTAGATTAAGCCGGCCAACGGGGACGATGGGTCCGCATACATGCGTTTCGGCATTCGACCGGCAAGGTAGGCATCGCGGCCCGCATCAACGGCCGCACGCATCGCACGGGCCATGCGAATAGGATGTTTTGCCTCGGCAATTGCCGAATTCATCAACACACCGTCAGCCCCCAGCTCCATAGCCACAGTCGCATCGGACGCCGTGCCGACGCCGGCATCGACAATAACCGGCACGGTGCTTTGTTCAACAATCAGGCGAATGTTGACACGGTTTTGAATCCCTAGTCCTGAGCCAATGGGCGCCCCCAACGGCATAATCGCGACAGCGCCAACATCTTCCAGGCGTTTACACATGATCGGATCGTCGGAACAATAGACCATAACCTTGAAACCTTCTTTGGTCAGCGTCTCGGTCGCTTGAAGGGTCTCGATCATTTGCGGATAAAGCGTTTTTTGATCGGCAAGAATTTCCAACTTGACCAAATCCCAGCCCCCGGCTTCGCGGGCCAGACGCAGTGTTCGGACCGCATCATCGGTGGTAAAGCACCCTGCCGTATTGGGCAAATAGGTATATTTTTTAGGATCAATTGAGTCGGTCAGCATTGGTTGATCAGGGTCCGTCAAGTTGACCCGGCGGATGGCGACAGTAACGATGTCGACACCAGCGGCTTCGCAGGCAAGCCGGTTGGTTTCGTAATCTTTGTATTTGCCGGTACCGATGATCAACCGCGAACTGAAGGTTTGACCGGCAACAATCAGCGGTTCATCTTCAAGACCATCCACACCTGCTGGTGCCCCGCCGCCAATAAAATGGACAATTTCCAACCGGTCGCCCTCACCAAGCCCTGTTTCTCCAAACTGTGATTTGGGAACAATTTCCAAATTGCGCTCAACCGCCACTTTCTTGGGGTCAAGGCCGATTCGGGTCAAAAGGCCATTGACGGTCAACGGTGCGTCAAATTTTTGTTGTTCACCATTGATGATTAACTGCATCGTCATAATTCCGTCTGAAAATGATTATCGTGCCAAACTGCACCGGTTCTGATCGCCCGATTATGGGCGGGTCGGCAGGTCGGTTCAATATCCAAATTCAGTGAAAACTGGATGTTCCTTGTCCGGCAGGTCATGCTATAAGTAGCGACATCAAAACAATTTTTTGAGAAACCAATGGCGACGACAGTGATGGTCCTGAATGGACCAAACCTAAACTTACTTGGCACACGTCAACCCGATATTTACGGGAACGAGACGCTGGCTGATATTGAAGCGGCGTGTAAGAAATGCGCTGATCGCGTTGGGCTGGCCGTCGATTTCCGCCAGTCCAACAGCGAAGGTGAATTGGTGGATTGGATTCAGTACGCCAGCCAGAACTCTGATGCTATCATCGTCAACGCCGGGGCTTATTCACATACCTCAGTTGCCATGCTCGACGCCCTTCTGGCGGTTGCAATTCCGGTGATAGAGGTGCATCTCTCTAATATATTCAGGCGCGACGAATTTCGCCATCATTCCTATATTTCCCAAGCCGCGACCGGCACCATTTGTGGCCTAGGTGGCCTGGGATATGAACTGGCACTTGAAGCCTTGGCCAAACAATTGAAAACCACGCAAGAGGCATAGAATATTAATGGTGAAAAAAACGGAAATTGACGCAGAGTTGGTCCGCACGCTGGCTAATCTGCTGGAAGAGACCGGGCTAAGCGAGATCGAATACGGCAACGACGGATTGAACATCCGCGTTGCCAAAAGCATCACTGTCACCTCTGCCGCGCCAGTAGCAGCACCGACGGCATCGGTCCCCACATTGACGAATGCGACAACCAGCGCCGAAGACCTTGCTGCTCATCCCGGGGCAATCACTTCGCCCATGGTTGGTGTCGCCTACACATCGTCCGACCCTCAGTCTCCTCCCTTCGTAAAGGTTGGAGACCCCGTTGTTGTCGGTCAGACATTGTGTCTGATCGAAGCCATGAAGGTGTTTAATCCAATCAATGCGCTGAAGGCAGGAAAAGTTACGCGAATCCTGTTTGAGAGCGGTGATCCGGTTGAGTTCGGCGCCCAACTGATGATCATTGAGTAAGCGAAAATGATCGAAAAGGTTCTGATTGCCAACCGCGGCGAAATAGCCCTTCGCATCCTCCGGGCATGTCGAGAGATGGGAATCCAAACCGTCGCTGTACACTCCACCGCCGACGTCGACGCTATGCATGTGCGCCTTGCCGACGAAAGTGTCTGTATCGGCCCTGCGTCCGCAAAAGACAGCTACCTCTGCATTCCATCGATCCTCTCGGCGGCGACCATTTCCGGTGCCGATGCCATTCATCCCGGTTACGGGTTTCTATCGGAAAACGCCAACTTTGCCGAAATGGTCGAGGAACACGGGTTTGTTTTTATTGGCCCCAGCCCTCAACATATCCGCTTGATGGGCGACAAGATCGCCGCCAAGAAAGCCGTTATGGACGCCGGAATCCCCGTTGTTCCCGGATCGGACGGCGGAGTCGATAATGCGGACGACGCCCTCGACATCGCCAAAAGCATCGGTTTCCCCGTCATCATTAAGGCATCTGCAGGCGGCGGTGGCCGTGGAATGAAAATGGCACCGACGGAGTTTGACCTGAAGGAGGCTTTTGAGACCGCACGGGCTGAAGCCCTGGCTGTATTTGGCAATGGTGAAGTTTACATCGAGAAATTTCTCGGCCATCCGCGTCATATCGAAGTCCAGATTTTGGCTGATGAACACGGCAATGTTGTGCATCTCGGCGAACGTGACTGTTCGTTACAGCGCCGCCACCAGAAAGTTCTCGAAGAAGCGCCTTCGCCCGCACTTAACGCGTCCCAACGCATTGAAATTGGCGAGACCGTGTCGAAAGCGATCGAAAAGATCGGTTACCGTTCGGTCGGCACCATTGAGTTTCTGTTCGAGGATGGCAAATTCTATTTCATCGAAATGAACACCCGTTTACAGGTCGAGCACCCGGTCACTGAAATGATCTGCGGTATTGATCTGGTACGCGAAATGATCCGGATTGCCGAGGGAGCCCCGTTAGGCTTCGACCAATCCGACATTCATTTTTCTGGTCATTCCATCGAATGCCGAATAAATGCGGAACACCCGGAAACATTTATGCCCTGCCCTGGCAAAATCAATGACTACCACGCCCCCGGTGGGCTTGGGATTCGGGTGGATTCGGGTTTATATTCAGGCTATTCGGTTCCGCCGCATTACGATTCGATGATTTCCAAGCTGATTGTCCACGGTAACAACCGTAACGAATGCTTGATGCGTCTGCGCCGTGCTCTTTCGGAATATGTGATCGATGGTATCGATACCTCAATCCCGTTGCATCAACGTTTGATGGACCAACCGGATTTCATCAATGGCAATTACGATATTCACTGGCTTGAACATTTGGTCTTCGGCGAGGACACGTGAGCCGGGCTGGCGGACCGTCAGAGTTGTCACCAGAGTTACTGCTCCGCGCGTATGCCGCCGGTATTTTTCCCATGTCGGAGGCCCGAGACAATGATCAAGTTTTTTGGGTTGATCCGGAGCATCGTGGGATTCTGCCCCTTGATGCCTACCATATTCCTCGCAGCCTGAAAAAAGTTGTTCGTAAGGGGAGATTTGAAGCCCGATTTGACACTGCTTTTACTGAGGTTCTCGACCAATGTGGCGAACCCTCTTCAAATAGAGAAAACACCTGGATCAACCAGCCGATCAGAGACGCCGTTATCAGCTTAAACAAAATGGGCTTCGCCCATTCTGTGGAAAGCTGGCAAGATGGAGAATTGGTTGGTGGCCTATATGGCATTTCACTTGGCGCCGCTTTTTTTGGTGAGAGCATGTTTTCGCGCCGTACGGATGCCAGTAAAGTTGCTTTGGTTCACTTACTGGCGATGCTTCATTTGGGGCACTATCAGCTTCTTGATACGCAATTTGTGACCGACCACCTAACAACGTTCGGAACAATCGAAATTCCAGCCACGGATTATCACGCCCGTTTGGAAACGGCCCTGAAATTCCAAAGTTTGTTTCACGCCGATATTGCTGAGCCACAATTCAAAAATGCCGTTAATCTTATTCTCGCCGGCTCAACCTCATTGATATCCCCGCAAAGCCACGTTCGCGAATGAACCTATTCGCTCCGGTTTTACTCTCTAACCTTCCGACGCGACCATAGAAATCGCTTGATTAGCCGTCCGTAGAGCGTGTTTTCGTTTGAGTGGTGTATTCAAAAACCGGTTAACGCCCGCGACCAGCATCGTCAACGCTTCGGACCTGCCTTTCTCTCTAACCTCTTCGTCAAGGGCAATGAGCACCTTAAGTAAATGGCCCGAAACGATCAGTTCAGGATGACCATGGTCATATAAGCCCGCCATATTGTCGCGAAGAAATGTACTAACATCAGCGACGTGCCACTGTCGACCATCAAGGTCCGCATCGACGAATGCTGAATTGCGGCCAAGGAAGCAACCAATCTGCAACAGTCCTTGGGGCCACAAGTCGGGATACCGGTCACACATTTTACGAACCGCATTGCCGAAGGTTAGGGCGTGGGTAAGTCCTAGCCAGGTCACATTTTGCGACACCGATTTATCGACGTGTTGCTGATAAGACGTATCATAATGCAGCAATTGCCATCCGACAGCCTGCATCACAGCGTCATAAGTCGCATCAATGTTCACTGCACCTTGAGAGATTGCATCAAGGACGTGCGTCAATCGCCCTGTTACCAATTGCTCAGCGATGGGAGTTTCAGCACCTTCGTTCGGCCAGTTTTCCAGCGCTAACCGATAAGACTTGAACTCCGGAATCAGGTCTTCACGTGACGCATAGATCAGAGAGCGCACCAGCATTAACGTAAGCCGCAGGGCCGTATCAGCATCCGCCAAACGCGCAATCAACTGGCCGGTCTTGTAAACATAGATGAGAGAATGGCCAAAATCCTGATAATGTGCCAGCGCAGACCTAACCAGCGTCGGCTCAATATCACTATAGCCAAGCCCGGATTCAAAGGCACCGCGAACGAGGGGCACGGCGCGGGATTCGTCTTCAGCCTCGATGGCGTCAAGCAGTTCATCAGCATCATAAGGCGCGCTATCGATTGTGTAGGAATGTTTTGGTTCACGCCGGGTATCCCAAGCAAAATGGGCGACGGATTCAACAATTGCCGTCAATCGTTCAGCCGGATCGGCCTCCGTCTTTTCGATCAACGCTAACCAATCCGCCGTTACCGCGACGGCATGGGTCGTACCGAACTCAAAATGCTCATAAGTCCATGCAATGGTATTTCGCAGCGCCTCCTGCGGATCTGCACCAACTTGAATTAGGCGGGCGATCTCTCGGGCCATACGATCATATTCATGAAGGTCGAAACTCTGACGAAGACCATGAAGCGCTTTTTCAGTAACCTCTTGCGGTGAAGGCTCCGTTATGGCGACGAAAATATCGTCACCGTCCAACCGGGTCTGATAGACTGTAAGTGCGTCGCCGCCAACCAGGGTGTCACCGCTGGACAGGTCAAATTTCCAATTGTGCCAATTGCAGGTCAGAATACAGCCGTCTGTAAAATGACCTTCCGACAGCGGATACCCCTCATGCGGGCATCGATTATTACAGGCAAAAATTTGTTGGTTTATGAGAAAAAGTGCAAGCTGCTTACGCTCAATCTTAACCACCAGACGTCCTTTTTTTTCAAGGGCGGCCAATGACGCGAGCCTGACCCACACGCCTACAGCAATCACACTTTGCTCTACCGAATTATCGTCTTTCATACATCCCCCAATGCTCAGTGGTCAAAATGAGGTTACTTACCCGATTAGAGTTTATGGTTATTAAGTGTTCTTTAAAAAATTAAAGAGGCATTGCAACCACGTAAACTCAAAGAATATGTGGCAATTAACTAACATTTTTCAAGAAGAAATGGCCTCAGGAGCAATACCGACGAATAACCCGCCATATTGTCCGACTAATTTTTATGGTTATAAAATTCCAAGGAGCGATGGTCACCCTAGGAATGGACCTACTCGATTATTGAGCAGGCTCGGTCGGTGGTGCAGTACCGTCTGGGCTGGCTTCATCAACGATTTCGACTTCGCAGTCGAGAACCCAAACGTCGTAGACCGGGTGTTCAAGCGCCGACAGTGCTGGCGATGACGCAAACATCCACCCCCTGAATAAACTGACCGTCGGTTGGCCGTGACGAACCTCCCAGATATCAAGGAAGGCCGTACTTTCAGGCGGCTCCTCGGGCGGACGCTTGTCGCAATATCGGGCGATAATTTCCAATGTACCGAACCGGACAAGCTCACCAAGCGGTGCTTTGATTGTGTAAACGCGCGCCGTAACCTTATCGAGGGCCTGCAAGACAACCGTATTTTGCGGTGTGGCACCCGCCGCTGTGGCCCCAACCATAACGCACAAAAAAACGGCGATGGGTTGCCAGCGCAGCCAATTGAACGGAAACGCCCAATTGCGGGTCAATTGTCCGTCTTACCTTTGCCACCGGTGGCTAGAAAAATAATTTCGCCAACCTGATCTTCCAGCGAGCGGAAGTCTCTTGTTTCCGAGATGGTGCCCCCGGCGGGAATCGTTTTTGTATCGCTTCCCGGTTCAATGCGCACATATTTACCGCCGACGATTCCATCGCTACCAATCGATGCAACTGTGTCTTCCGGCAACTTAACGTTAGGGCGAATTGTCATGGTGATTACGGCATCAAATGTTTGCGGATCCAGCGTGCTGGATTTGACGGTCCCAACTTTGATGCCGCTAATGCGTACATCGCTGCCCGATGTCAGGCCACCAATTTTAAAGAAGTTGGCGCGTACGTCATAACCCGAGACAGCTTCCACTTGCGCCGTCGAATAAGCAAAGAACAGGAACATCCCGGCGACACCGAGAACCAACGCCCCTAATACTGTTTCAACCGCATTGCGTCCCATCGCTACTTCCTTGCTATCTTAGTTTTCTGACGTTGCCGATTTAGCAGATTTGGCCCGCGCTGCATTGCCTTCCGATATGATCAAATCCAGCAGATCGGTGACAATCACGGCATCCTGCGTCAATACAAATTCGTCGCCGGTTTTCAACGGTTGTTCTTCAGCGCCCGGTTCTAGAACGACAAATTTACCGCCAAACAGCCCATCCGTATGAATCGCAGCGGAGGTATCCTTTGGAAATTTAAACTTTTTGTTGATGTCGACCGCAACAACGGCCCTGAACTGATCATCGAGGGACATTGATGCAACCTGGCCAACCTTGACCCCGCCAAGACGCACATCACTGCCTTCCGTCAGGCCATCAATTTTATTGAATTTCCCGATTACGCGAATACTTGAGCTTCCCGGTCCGTCGACGGCGTGCAATCCCTGGTTCATGAAACCCAACAACAGCGCAAACAGGCCGACGGCCACCGCTCCGATCCAGATTTCACGATTCTCTTTACCCACGACGCGCCAACTTTTTACCGTATTGCGGGTTCATGTCCTTAAGCAACGAAACAGTTAGCTGGACGGTCACGAGGGATCGCCAATTCATTTCGGCGTCCACGCCTCATAATCGCCGGTTGCTGCGGCCCGCTTGCCACCTTGATAGGCATGCCCTTGCGGACGATACGCCGCAGCTGTGCCCGTCATATTAGGGACATGCTCAATCTGCCAATTTTTTTGGCGGGTCGATTCTTCGGTTAACGGTTCTTCGCACGTATGATGCAGCCAGGCATGCCATTCAGGAGGCACCCGTGACGCCTCGACCTTATTTTTATAAAGCACCCAGCGCCGCTCTCGCCCCTGAAGTTTCTTGCCTTTTGATCGATAATAACGATTCTCGAACTCGTCGCTTCCGACCAGTTCTCCACAAAACCAAGTGTTAAGGATAGTCCCTATATGCATGGCGCGCGTCCATCAAAAATACCTGCGGCTAGCCGCGTTAATCGAGCCCCAATATGGCACCTCGCCCAGCCTCCGTCCAGACCCGGCACTAACTTCATCACGCCAACAATGTTGAACCGCTTCAAAAGACGAACCCACCGCAAAATGCCCACCCAGACATGGAACGGTGGATAATCAATTTCAAAAATTTCAATTTACCTGTGACTTTACGACGAACGACATAGAAGCAATCTCCCGCCCCTACATTTAGTGGCTGCATGTCATTCTCATCCATATATATAGCCGCTAAAATCTTGCCTCCACGCCACGATCAAATCGATTCGGTGGCAGAAATCTGCGGAGTCGCGATGAGTCGATGAATACGTCCATTAACACTATATAAAGTATTTTTTTATAATCTTACCCACGATATATTGTATTTAGCTGTTGCGGATCGAAGATGAGTACGCTACATTTTGCCGCTGTTGCACCTGGGCAGACACGGTATCTAAAACCGAGAAACGTGTATAAGCGGAGTAACCGCGCCTAAGGCAACAATTGGGGGACCGTAGTGGTCCATTAAGGGTGGATAACCTAAGACCTTAGATTTACATACGTGGGGAAAAAATGCGCATTTCGCGGTATTTCACAAAAAAAGACAGTTCGCCTTACGCCAACTTCAAGTTCCGGCAAACGTCTAGCGAGATCAAGAATCCGGACGGTTCAATCGTTTTTAATTTACGGGATTTCGAAGTGCCGGAGGGAATGTCACAAGTCGCTAGTGACGTGCTGGCGCAGAAATATTTCCGTAAAGCAGGCGTCCCCGCGCGTCTTAAGAAATTTGAAGAAAATTCGGTCCCGTCCTTCTTATGGCGCAGTGTTGCCGACGAAAAGGCATTGGCCAAATTGCCGAAAGAAGACCGCTATGTTGGCGAAGCATCGGCCAAGGCTGTGTTTGATCGTCTGGCCGGCACCTGGGCCTATTGGGGCTGGAAAGGCGGTTATTTCGATGGAGAGGAAGATGCCCGCGCCTATTTCGATGAAATGCGCCACCTTCTGTGCTCGCAGTCCGGCGCGCCAAATTCCCCGCAATGGTTCAATACCGGACTGCATTGGGCTTACGGCATAGATGGCCCGGCGCAAGGGCATCATTATGTCGATTTCGAAACCGGCAAACTGGTCAAATCAAAGTCTTCCTACGAACATCCACAACCACACGCCTGCTTTATTCAGTCCGTCAGTGACGATCTGGTCAATGAAGGCGGAATTATGGACCTTTGGGTTCGTGAAGCCCGGCTGTTTAAATATGGCTCTGGAACAGGATCTAATTTTTCCCAAATTCGCGGCGATGGTGAGCCGTTGTCCGGTGGTGGCAAATCATCCGGCCTGATGAGTTTTCTGAAAATTGGTGACCGTGCTGCCGGTGCGATCAAGTCTGGCGGCACCACCCGGCGGGCGGCAAAGATGGTTGTGGTTGATATTGATCATCCGGATATCGGACAGTTCATCAACTGGAAAACCCTTGAAGAACAAAAGGTTGCGGCGTTGGTCGCTGGGTCCAAGCTGGCCAATAAACATTTGAACGAAGTAATGGCGGCCTGCACGAATAGCGATCTTGAAGGTGACGACCGGTTTTCACCTAAAACGAATATTGATCTCAAAAAGGCCATTATCGGCACCCGCAAGGCGATGATCCCGGAAAATTACACGCAACGGGTAATTCAGTTTGCCCGTCAGGGGTACACCGAGATCGAATTTCCGGTTTATGATACTGACTGGGATTCAGAGGCCTATCTTTCAGTGGCCGGACAAAATTCCAACAATACCGTACGCGTTACCGATACCTTCCTTGAGCGCGTCCTGGATGATGGTGACTGGGATTTAATCCGACGCAAAGACGGATCCATTTCTGAGACATTGAAAGCCCGTGATTTATGGGAAGATATTGGGCATTCAGCCTGGGCATGCGCCGATCCCGGCCTGCAATTCGATACCACCATTAACGATTGGCACACCTGCCCGGAAGGCGGTCGGATCAATGCGTCGAACCCATGTTCCGAATACATGTTCTTGGATGATACGGCGTGTAACCTGGCATCCCTGAACTTGATGAAATTCCGCACGGAAGGTGGGACATTTAATGTGCCGGCGTTCGAGGCTGCGGTCAGGCTTTGGACGATGACATTGGAAATTTCAGTGATGATGGCCCAGTTCCCATCGCCGCGCATTGCTGAGTTATCCTATAAATACAGAACCTTGGGGCTTGGCTTTGCAAATATCGGCGGCTATCTGATGGCTTCTGGCATCCCCTACGATTCTGTTGAAGGGCGCTCAATCTGCGCCGCGATATCAGCATTGATGACCGGTGTTTCCTACGAAACATCAGCCGACATGGCCGAAGAACTCGGCGCATTCCCCGGTTATGAAAAAAATGCAGATCACATGCTTCGGGTCATTGGCAACCACCGCTTGGCGGCCAATGGCGCTGTCGTTGGGTACGATAAGCTTTCGATTAATCCGGTTCCCTTAAAAGCACTGGAATGTCCTGAAGCGGGCCTCACGAAAGCGGCCAGTAAAGCCTGGGATCGGGCGTACGAAAAAGGGAGTAAGTCTGGTTTCCGCAATGCCCAAGTTAGTGTCATTGCACCAACTGGAACCATCGGTTTGGTGATGGACTGCGACACCACCGGCATCGAACCTGATTTTGCACTGGTCAAGTTCAAGAAGCTAGCGGGTGGCGGCTACTTCAAAATTATTAACAGCATGGTGCCGGTGGCTCTCAAAAAACTCGGCTATACAGCAGCACAAACCCATGATCTGATCGAATATGCAGTTGGACGCGCCACACTCAAAGATGCTCCTGGCATCAACCACCAGGCGCTACGCGACAAAGGTTTCACGGCGGAGGCTCTGGCCTCAGTTGAGGCCGTTCTCGCTGAGGCGTTCGACATTAAGTTTGTCTTCAACAAATGGACATTGGGCGAAGAATTCTGCACCAAAACGCTTGGTATCGACACCGACTTGCTCCATGACGTTTCTTTCAGTCTGCTTGACCATATCGGCTTCTCCAAGACCGAGATTGAGGCCGCCAATGCGTTTGTATGTGGAACCATGACCCTGGAAGGCGGCCCACATATTAAAGGCGAGCACTTACCCGTATTCGATTGCGCTAACGCCTGTGGTCGTATTGGCAAACGTTTGCTATCAGTCGACAGCCACATTCACATGCTGGCAGCTGCCCAACCCTTTATATCAGGGGCGATTTCGAAAACCATAAACATGCCGAATTCAGCCACGGTAGACGGTTGTAAAAAGGCCTATATGCTGTCTTGGCGGCTTGGTCTGAAGGCAAATGCGCTTTATCGAGACGGCTCAAAACTGTCTCAACCCCTTCAATCATCGCTGATTGACGATGTCGAACTGGAAGATGACGCAAATGACGCAGTCGCTGCAGCACCTGCGCCTGTTCAAGCCGAGATTATTGCCGAGCGCATTATTGAGCGGTTCGTCGCCGAACGCATACGCCCTCCACATCGGCGCAAGGGATACACCCAGAAAGCTTCGGTTGGCGGACATAAAGTCTACTTGCGCACCGGAGAATACGAAGATGGGCGTCTGTCCGAAATCTTTATCGACATGCACAAGGAAGGTGCTGCATTCCGCTCGCTGATGAACAATTTTGCAATTGCAATCTCCATCGGCCTGCAATACGGAGTACCCCTAGAGGAATTTGTCGAAGCCTACACGTTCACGAGATTTGAACCATCGGGCATGGTCACCGGCAATGACACGATAAAAATGTCGACCTCAATTCTCGATTACATTTTCCGTGAACTGGCAGTCTCTTATTTGGATCGAAACGACTTGGCCCATGTCGAACCGAAAGACTTGGCCCCGGACTCGATTGGCAGTGGTTCAGATGAAGGAGACCTCCAGTCAGCATCCAACAACACCTTGAGGGTTGTTCAAAAAGTAGCCAGTCGTGGATATATGCGCAACTTAATGGTTATTTCTGGCGCAAAGGATCAGGTTGCACCAACCGTCGCCGCCACGGGTACTGACGGAGCCGTCGCGACGGCTCCTCAGGAGACGGCATCGTCTCTAGTCGTAGAATCGATCAGTGTGCTTGAAAAGGTCGGCGGTAAAATGGATTCGGCGGTTGAGGCGAGGATGAAGGGTTACGAAGGCGATCCGTGTGGAGAATGCGGAAACTTTACGCTGGTACGCAATGGTACATGTCTCAAGTGCAATACCTGTGGCGGAACGAGCGGGTGTTCATGAGGGATGTGATCAAAGATCTATAAGAATCCTCCCTGGGAAACTAGGGGTGCAAGTCGGGGCGAGCCCCGGGGAAGCACCCCTTTTTTTTAGCACAATCAGGCGATGAATGGCCGTTTAATAAGAAACATCTATCGACATCGCGCTAAACTCTTTATAAGCTCCCAGCTATGCGAGAGATTATCAAGTTCAGCCGACTAGACGAGAAGTCGCTGTACGTGGACTATCGGGAATCGATTGATTCCCATTTGGAGAGTCGGTCTTAATGGCCTCAAACGTTTACGACATCTATGTAGTCGATGATGATCCATTGGCTCTAAAGGTAATGACCGCACTGCTTGAGGTCGCCGGGCATAAAGTCTCGTCAACGACCGACAGCAGGTCCGCGCTTGACCAAATCGTTGAGCGAAAACCTGATTGCGTTATCTGTGATTTGATGATGCCGGAAGTTGATGGCCTTCAACTTTGCAAACAAATCAATGAAATTCCGGAATTGCATGACCTCAAATTCATCATGGTATCGGCCAAAGCCTATGAATTTGACCAAAAGCGCTCGTTCTCGTTCGGTGCAGATGGCTATATACGAAAGCCTCTGAACACTGAAACCTTTGCTGATCAGGTCAGCCGTATTCTCGACGATCATATCGACATGACCTTTTGGGGAGTCCGTGGCACGTTGCCTGTGTCCGGCGACAAGAGCTTGAAATACGGCGGTAACACCTCGTGCGTATCACTTGAATTTCCACGCCAACAATTTTTCATTTTTGATGGTGGAAGTGGCATCAAAGGTCTTGGCGACTATTTGATGGCTCAACAACGCCGCCGCCTCAGCGCAAAGATTTTCATCTCCCATCCGCATTGGGACCATATCAATGCTATCCCGTTTTTTTCGCCCCTGTATGTTCAGGGGAACGAATTGGAAATCCTTGGCCCAAATCAGGGTGACAGAACCATGCGCGAATTGATTTCGGCGCAAATGGATGGTGTTTATTTTCCGATAACATTGGTTGAATTTGCAGCCCGCGTCTATTTCGGCGATCTGGAAGAAGAAACGATTGTCGCCGACGGCATTGAAGTTCAAACAAAGCTCCTTAGCCATCCGGGAAAGTGTTTGGGCTACCGGGTCAATTATAACAGTCGCTCGGTCTGTTATATTACGGATAATGAATTATTCCTCGAAGACAGCGATTTTTACACACCTTTTTATCAAGAAAAATTGGCAGAATTTTGCCGAGACACTGATGTCCTAATCACGGATTCGACCTATACGGATGAAGAATACAAAACCAAAGTTGGGTGGGGGCATTCTTGCATCAGCCAAGTCGTGAAGTTGGCAAATGACGCCAATGCCAAAAAACTTTTTCTGTTTCATCACGACCCGGATCAGTCTGACAGTGACATCGATATCAAATTGGAAATGGCTGTCAATCAGCTGTCAAAATTGAATTCTCATACCGAGGTCGTCGCACCACGCGAAGGCCACCGGTTCCAAATTTAACGGATCGCTTTTTCGTCTCATTTATGCATTAATTTTTGGGTGTGATCATGACAGACACAATTGACGCGAGGCTTTCTGAGCTGGGAATTGATCTTCCTAATCCCGCAGCCCCGGCAGCAAACTACGTCCCTTATGTTAAATCTGCAAATCTGGTCTTCATATCAGGTCAAGTGACTTCCTGGAACGGTGAGCTACAGTTTGTTGGGCGTTTGGGGGACACTCTTGATGTTAGCCAGGGTTACCAAGCGGCGCGAATTTGTGGCCTTAACCTGTTGACCCAACTGCGTGCCGCGTGCGCAGGCGATCTAGGCAAAGTCCAACGTGTGGTGAAGCTTGGCGGATTCGTCAATTCGACCGGCGATTTCACCGATCAGCCAAAGGTAATAAACGGCACATCCGATCTAATGGTCGAAGTTTTTGGTCAGGCAAAGGGTTCACATGCGCGATTCGCTGTTAGCGCGCCTTCCCTTCCTTTTGGTGTTGCCGTCGAAGTCGATGGTGTCTTCGAGGTCGCTTAACCGTCAGGAAAGCAGCCCGCCACGCCGTTGCCGACTTACGGCACCGCATCTTCATAAACGACATGCGCCACCTTCAACAACTGTTGACGCGGAATCTCGCCGGCTAAAGCATAAGCGAACGGCGCGTCCATCCAATAAAACGCTGATACATCTTCTTTCGCAAAGAACTTGAACGCAGTTTCCTTGCCACGATAGGCGCGCACATAAACCGTCAACCGACGTGCCGTGTTGTCCTCGTACATAAATTGTGCCGCAGGTTTTCCCGAATCTTCAAGCAAGCGACCGCCTACCAAATGGTAGCCAATGGAACTCAACCGTGGGGCATGTAGCGGGCTTCCCAATCGCTTAGACAACCACGTCTCTAAATGCGCTTCATCGGTTGCCGGAACTTCCACAGGGTGTCGGATGTCCGACGCATAAACCACATGCGCGCCAACGGCACGTTCAACAAAATTTGGAGCATTGGGGACGCGTGGGCCTTCCAGCGCTTCGTGCAATCCCCATCCCCCGGTCGCCCCTGTCAATAGTAAGACAAACGTTGCGGCGATGCGCGTCCAAACCGGTTTGACTGTATTTGGTCGCCTCGGCGCGATCACGTCAGTAAAGGCCGGTGGAATTGGTTCGTCCAAAACAGGATCAAACAAATTGTGCAAATCTTCATTCTGCTGCTGATAAGCTTTTACTCGTGCGGCGTCGTCGGGGTGCGAAGCAAGCCACGCCTCCATCTCGACAATGGCGCTCGCATCAATCTCACCGTCGACATAGGCGTTAAGATCCGCATCTGTTTTGGGTATCGAAGAATTCATTTTATGCTCCGCAATGGCGGCTTGTCATGATGATTCCCATGGTCCATCAATATCCTCAGATTTTCCCGGCCACGCGACAACCGGGACATCACCGTGCCCACGGGGACATCTAAGATTTCAGCCGTTTCTTGATAGCTCATACCTTCAAGGCCAACCAGAAGTATGACTTCACGTTGCTGATCTGTAAGTTTCTCCAGTGCTTGATCCAAATCGCGTATCATAAGTCGTTGTCCCTGTGTGGCGGCATCTCCCAAAGGCTGATCATGGTCTTCCAGAGATGTTTCAATCGGGCGCCTGGACGAATTTCGAATATTATTGACGTGAAGGTTACGAAGAATTGTAAACAACCACGCCCGCATGTTTGATTCTTCGCGCCACAAGTGAAGTCGCCCTAGCGCTCGCTCCAGACAATCCTGAACCAAATCGTCGGCAGCGACGGCATTTCCCGTCAGGGCACGCGCAAACCGCCTCAATTGAGGGATCTCAGACGTGATGGCGTGGCGCTTATCTGTCACAGGAATTCCAAATCCAGGGCCCGGAACGGAGATCATGACACACTCCGTTCCGGCATCCGATTACGTGTTACCTTCTTGGGTTTCTGACACCCTATTACATTCCTTCGCCGTTCACCATGATACCCATGTGTTTGTTTGCCGCGTTCAGGCCACCTTCGCCCTCGTGCCAAGAAATTGAGCCGTCGCCATTGGCGTCAACACCAGTCAAAAGTTGACTAGATAACGCCGCAATCATTGTGACCGAAGGCGCTGCCTCACCGGCACTTGTCGCCGCGAGCACTTTTTGACCAAGGGCAACGATTTGATTTGCCCGCGACACCGTGTTTTGTGACGAGGCGGCGACGTGAACGGCATGAGTGCGAATGTTGTCAGAAGCATCCATGCTTTTTGCGGCAAGATTGATGTGCTTAACGGACCCGCTGGCCGCTTTGATCACGCCGTAACCCATGCCCGGCCCTTTGGCGACAACAGAAGGATCGATTGCATTCAAGACATGGCGTGTATGCTTTTTCATCCAATCCAGGTCGCCTGTCTTGTTCGCCGCAAACCCAGCGTGTTGCGCGGCAATTTTAGCTTCGGCAATAGCCGTCGGAAGATACCCCTTGCCGTCAGGCGTACCTTTCCGGGCTTTCGAAACGTGATCCATATGGGCATGTGACTTCTTGGAACTCGACGCCATCGTTTCCGTACCCGTGCACCCGCTGATGACCAAGGCCATACCCAAAGCCAATCCAGTAAGCAATTTCATGTTAAAAACTCCAAATTATGTTAAAACCATTATCAGGACGATCAATGTCCGTATGTAGGTAAACACCAGCCGCAAAGGTTTATTCCATCAATCCAGCGTTTTTTTTGAACAACGTCTGAATTGCGATCTACCACCAAATTCCTGACGCTCGAGACTGCCCACACATTGCCGAGAAACCGGGGGACGTATGAGAGAAAAAAATATTATGAAAGTCCTGGCTCTTATTGGCGTTGCCCTTGCTACATCGCCGGTTTCCGCCCAAACAGAAGAACCAAGCCTGATTATCAATACCGAACATTATCCACCCTATTCCGTTGAGGGCGGGCTTGGGTATGAAGATTTGTTGGCCAAAGAGGTCTTCTCTCGAATTGGCAAGAAGATCATTCTAAATTTTCTGCCATCCGCGCGTACAATAGAAAATGTTAACAACGGTATAGATGATGGCATGTTGGCCCGCGTTGGCGGCATGGCAGAAAATTATCCCAATTTGGTTCAATTCGAAGAAAGTGCATTGATACGTGACTATGTCGCCTTCACAAAAATGAAGGACATCACGATAAACGGATGGAACGACCTGCAACCTTATTCCGTAGGCATTATCAGAGGCTGGAAGCTCCTTGAAAAAAATATCACCGGCGGCAAACCCGTTTTGAAAGTCAAAACCGGAGAACAACTGTTTTCACTTTTGCAGAAAAATCGCATTGAAGTTGTCGTGTTCGCCAAGTTATCGGGACTTTACATCCTGAAAAAGAAGAATTGGCATGATATTCATGTTGTTGCCCCCCCTCTAGCACGCAGACAATCATATTTTTACATGAATAAGAAACATCGTGATCTCATCGGTCCAGCCAGCGCCGCACTCCGACAAATAAAGGCCGACGGAACATATCAAAAAATTTACACTCTTGTCGTAGCCCCCTTATTCGCTCGATAACCATTTCTCAGTGGTACCGGGTGCGCCCCTGGCGCCTTCGCAAGCCAGGACGACAATTACCCCTTACTATCCCATTCGAGCACTGATAGTATCCGCCTAGTGCCGCGCATTTTTCGAAAAATTACTCGTAATTTATTTTAAATCAAACTCAAGATTTGATGACGTTTGAACCGACAAATTAATTAGGACGACTGGCATCTCAATAACAACCAATATTGCGCAGAGGAAACCAAAATCATGAATTTTTTAACCCGCGATTACCGGCCTGTCTCCCGACCCTAGTGGAACCGAGATGCAGGGCTTACATCTAATCATATGGCTCACGAAAAGATGAATGCCTCCCGTCACTCCAACACAGTGGCACGACGCCTGACGTTTGCCGTCATACTTTTCAGTTCGTTAATCACACTCGTCTCAACCGCCTACCAACTGTATCGCGATTACCATCACGACACAGTGCTCATCGATGCGCGCCTTCAACAGATCCAGGACGTCCATTTGCGCAGTATCACCCACGGCGCATGGGTATTGGACCAGAGAGAGGTTCAGCTTTTGTTGGAAGGAATACTCAACCTTCCAGACATGCAATATCTAGAGGTTAAAGTTCAGGACGAAATCTGGGCCTCCGTTGGGGTGAATTCGGCTAACAACGTTATAACCCGCCAATACCCCTTAATTTACTCAAACTTAAACCGTCCACAAAATATCGGCATGCTGACCGCGACAGCAACCTTGGATCAAGTCTATCAACGCTTGATCGACAAGGCTGTGGTCATTCTAATAAGCAACGGCATCAAGACGTTTATTGTCGCCGGGTTCGTCTTGTTGCTTTTCCATTTCCTGATTACCCGCCACCTTAGTCGAATAGCTGACTTTGCCCAAAAATTACGGGTAAATCGATTAGGGCGTATATTGGCGCTTGAACGCCCCTTGAGTCAGCCGGGAAAAGAAGACGAACTGGATTATGTCGTTGGCGCCTTCAATCAGATGCGACAAACCCTTCAAACGTCATATGACGCCCTCACAGATAGCGAGGAAAAATACCGAAATATTTTCGAAAATGCGGTTGAAGGGATTTTTCAATGCTCAATGGGGGGCACATTCGTCACAGTCAACCCAGCCATGGCCAACATACTTGGCTACGCCTCTCCTGAACAGTTGATTGCCTGCGTAAATGACATTGGGCAACAGGTATTTGTCGATCAAGACGCCTGCAATGCCTGCATCGCAAAATTGAAAACCAACGGCACGATCAAAAATGAGGAAATGCAATGGCGACGCAAGGACGGTTCATTTGTCTGGGTTTCGCAATCAGGGCGGTTGGTCGGCGATCAACACGGCAACCCGCTTTATTACGAAGGAACGTTACAAGACATTGATGCGCGCAAGCAGGCAGAAAACCAACTTCATCGAGCTCAGCGAATGGAAGCTATTGGCCAGCTGACAGGCGGCATTGCACATGATTTCAATAACCTTCTCGGGGTGATGATTGGCAATGCTGAAATGCTGGAGATGGCGGTCACTGGAGATGGGCAGGCTGAGGGCCAGGTTGAGGCATTAATTCACGCAATTGACAGAGCCTCGTCCTTGACCAGCCGACTGCTGTCGTTTTCTCGCCAACAGACGCTATCTCCTGTCTCAACGAACATATCCGCTTTGGTTGAGGGCCTGGAAGACATGCTTCAGCGTACCTTGGGTGAAACCATCGACCTCAGGGCAACGTCCTTACCGAACCTTTGGGCGGCGACGATCGACCCCCACCAATTTGAGAATGCGTTGATTAACCTGGTAATAAATGCACGCGATGCCATGCCGACGGGTGGAACCATGTGCATCGAACCCTCTAACGTCACTTTGGATGGTGCCTATGCGGCAGATCGGGAAGACGTGACGCCAGGGGACTATGTTATGGTTGAAATCAGCGATACTGGCGATGGGATACCAGAATCGATTATAGGAAACGTATTCGAACCTTTTTTTACAACCAAAGACATCGGCAAAGGCAGCGGCCTTGGCCTAAGTATGGTTTATGGATTCGTCAAACAATCGAAAGGGCATATCACGATCGAAAGTGAGACTGGCCGAGGCACGACCGTCAAACTGTATCTGCCCCGAACAGAGGACTCTTTGGTCGTGGACCATGCCGACAACGGTACACAGCCCCACTTAATGGGATCAGAACGCATTCTTGTCGTCGAAGATGACGAGAACCTGAGGCAAATCTCCACAACAACCCTTATTAACCAGGGCTATCAAGTGGTCGACGTCAAAGAAGGGCGAGACGCCGTCAATCAGCTAAACGAAGGACAATCCTTCGACCTGATATTCACCGATGTTGTCTTGCCGGGTCAAATGACCGGCGTCGAAATCGCCGAACATGCAAAGCGAATATTTCCTGATATTAAAATACTTTATACCACGGGCTACGCCGAAAACGATGTAATCCACATCAAAAGCCTGGAAACGGGCATGGCGCTGGTTAGCAAACCCTTTCGGAAAGCTGAGTTATTAATGAAAGTCCGAGAATTGCTCAACTAGAGCAAAACCGGAGCGAATAGGTTCATTCGCGAACGTGGATTTGCGGGGATATCAACGAGTTAGAACACTTTCGGTGATCCAAAAATCGCCGGAAGTGTTCTAAACGCATTCCTGCTCCTGCACCTATCAGGGAAATACCTGATACCGGAGAATTTCACGACATGCTACCGTACGTGTTTGTGCCTGAACAAATTCGCGTTTTGCACCCTTATGACGGAACAGGAAGATCGCAATATGTTACAGATTCCGGCCTCTATTCTTAGGATAGGCATTCTTGTATTGGTGATCACTTTGGTGATGCCCTTGACGGCGGTCGCTGCAAAAGATCACATCGGCAAAATACGGATTGCCGTCACCCGTTATATCGGAGACGCACATAATTTTATCGCCCGTGAACTAGGATTATTTAAGCGACATGGTTTGAATGCAAAATTAGTGATCAACCAAACCGGTTTGGAATCAGTTAGACAATTACTACGTCAAGAGGTCGATTTTGCAATGATCACACCGACGCCCGTCATATTCAGTGCATTCGACCCAAAATTCTTCCTCAAAGGGCCTGACCCCGATCCTGATTACGTCATCATCGCCAACCTAATGCAATCGAGCAGCCTTAATTCCGTGGTTGTTCGCGCCGATAGAAAAATCACACAACCGAAAGACCTGGCAGGAAAGCGTCTCGCCATGAAACTTGGGACCGGGTCTGAGTACTATTGGCAGGCTTATTCGGTCTATCATGGTATTGATCGGAAAAAGGTCCAGGTCGTTGATGCTAAAATCAAAGACATCGCAAATTTATTGAAATCTGGCGCGGTCGACGGCTTCACGATTTGGGATCCGGTTACCGACAAAATTCGCAAACAAGTTACTTTCCCGACCCTGGTGCTGCCTGAACAGAAACTATATTCGAACGGCCGCCTTGTCATTGTCCGCAAAGACTTTGCACAACAGCATGGGGACTTAGTTGAGCATTACCTAAATGCGATATACGACGCCGAAAGCATCTTGCAGAAAGATTTCATTCAGTCGACAGGCATAATGGCAAAGAAAATTGGCGTGACCGAAGCGGGCGTCCGCTACATGCAGAATAAGATGACGTTCAATTTGTCGTTGGATGAATCCCTGCTTTTTAACTTTTCTGAACAGGCAAAATGGGCCCGACGGACAAAATATCAAGATCACAAACAACTGCCTGACTTTCGAAAGCTTTTGTACGCGAACCCGTTGGCAGCAATAAAGCCGGGTGGTGTGAATTTCATTAATTAGATGAAGCTAAAAGCCCACTTTCTATCAATCGTTTTGCTTTCGCTACTGATCTCGGCGGTTAGCATTGGTTACGCCCATTATCTTTCCACAGAAACGGAACGCGCACGGTTAAATTTAACTCTAAATGAACAGATCAGCCGTGATATTTCTAAGATCAATATATCCATTCTTGATCCAAATGTTCAACTTGATGCGGTTAGGGTTGACCGCACAGTAGAAATTGTCGGTGCGATGCTCGCCAATGCCGGGCTGGAAAAGGACTACGCCCTCGTTCGCCACTTGTCGGCGGCGAAAGCCACGGCGTATGATTTGAAGGACGTAAAGAGTGCGGCGGTCCGACAAAGTTTAGTTTCGCAACTGAGGCTGCGTCTTTTGGAAGCGCAAACTGCCGCCCTGGTTTTAGTTTCAAAATGGCACCATAAGTATCAAACGGCCTACAATAACCTATACCTGAGCAACATTTGCGTTTCGGCACTGTTTGTCCTCATCATTGGGTTTAACTCGGCATATATATTTTTTTTTGCGGTCAAACCGATTGAGCAATTTTCATCTTCTATCCGCGATCACACGGTGGGAACAAAACTGAAATTCAAACGATCCAGCAAAATCAACGAAATTGAAAACCTGATTGGCTCGTTCGAACAGATGGATGGCAAACTTGCCGACGCATTTCAGATTTTAAAGAAATCTGAAATGGATTTGAAAATGGCCTTAACCGAAGCTGAGGCCGCGAAACTTGCAAAAGAGGAAACAGAAACCTCTCTACGACGGGCTCAGAGAATGGAAGCCGTTGGTCAGTTGACCGGCGGAATAGCCCATGATTTCAATAATCTTCTTGGCGTCATGATCGGCAATGCGGAAATGCTGGGCGACGTGGTTGGCGTCTCTGGTAAGGCTCACCTAAACGTCGATGCAATCATCAACGCGGCAAACCGTGGTGCCTCGTTAACTCAACGGTTGCTGGCATTTTCCCGCCAACAGCCGCTATCCCCGCGACCAACCGCAATTAACGGTTTGGTTGTCGGGCTTGAGGATATTTTTCGGCGCACACTTGGCGAATTCATAGATCTACAGTTGCAGTTTGGCGCTGGTGTCCACGACGCCTTGATAGACCCACATCAGTTTGAAAGCGCCTTATTCAATTTGGCAATTAACGCCCGTGACGCGATGCCAGAGGGCGGCGTGCTGACCATTGATACATCAAACACCACATTGGATGAGGCGTATGCAGCTCAGCGTGAAGAAGTAACAGCGGGTGAATACGTAAAAGTCGCCGTCAGCGATACCGGCACAGGAATGACGCATGACATATTGGAAAAGGTTTATGAGCCTTTCTTTACGACCAAAGAAGTTGGGAAAGGCAGCGGATTGGGATTAAGTATGGTCTATGGTTTCGCCAAGCAATCCAACGGACATATCACGATTGATAGTATCGTTGGACAAGGAACAACTGTCTGTCTCTACATGCCTCAATCTCGGGCAACGGCCCCCCAAGATATCAAAAAGGATGTTTCACCTATACCACAAGCTGGGCATGAACGCATTCTGGTTGTTGAGGATGACGAAAGCCTCAGGGAGGTACCCGTCAGCATCTTGCGTCAAGAAGGGTATGACGTCTTTGAGGCCAAAGATGGGCACGAGGCCCTAAAGCAACTGATGAATGCCGAGCCACTGGACTTGTTGTTTACCGACGTTGTTTTGCCTGGTGGTATGAATGGCACTGACATTGCTCATGAGGCAATTCGGATACAACCTAGTATAAAGATTCTTTTCACATCCGGTTACGCGGAAAACTCTGTCGTACACCGGGGGAAACTGGTCCCAGGAATGACCTTGCTCAACAAACCCTACCGCCGGGCGGAGTTATTAGAAAAAATTAGAACTGCGCTAAACAAGAAAGCCACATAACAGCGGTTACGCTTACCAGAAACAACGATTTACATGATAGACTCAATAAAATCGTACTATACTTACCTTGCCTTAAATCTTCCAGAAATAGGGGTCACGTGATGCTGTCAGGGAGAACTTTGCGATCAGTTGGCGGCACGATGGTCTTGGCGGGTTTATTGACGGGGTGTCAGGCAGACAATTCTGTTTCTTTGAAAGAAGCAAAAACAATTACCACACAACAGCGCGACGTTGCTTTTGTCGCACCACCAAGAAGCGTCGAAGACGTTACTGCAATTTTAAATCAGCAAAAAATCGCTGAACCCGAAAAGGCCGAACACAATCTGGCGGCGGCGGATAGACAACCGCCTATTTCTGCTCGTGCCGGAGAATTAGCCGGTTTTTATAGCGCCCGGGGGAACGCATCACAGAAGGTCGGACGCAACGCTCAGGCATTACGTGACCTCAGAAAATCTGCCGCTTATGCGGATCGAGCAAACTTGAACCCCAAAAGAAAGAGCGCGATATTTAAGAACCTGGCGTTCATCGAAATGGGATCCGGTAACACCAAAAATGCGATTAGGGCAATCAACAAAGCCCTTGATGCTCGACGCACACCAATCGCTTATCGCGGGCTGGCAAAAATTCTTGCCCGTACGGGAAATTTTGACGGTGCCGAAGAAGCCCGAAACAACGCCCTGAACCTGATCGCTAAAATGCGGACCAAACGCCGAATATCAAATCAGGCCCTGTTTAAATTTGATTTGGAAGAATTAACGCTCAAAACCCTAATTCTGGAAATGCAGGGTAAATGGACGGAAGCCGAAGCTTTCCGCAGAGAGGAACTAAGACTCCTTACCGACTCACCCCAAATCAGAGTAAAACCGTCACGAATCGCCAATCGCAAAAAATCTCTGGCGGATAATCTGATCCGGCAAGGTCGCATCGTCGAGGCCGAGGTCGTGATACGAGGCGCCCTGCTCGAATTCCTCTCAAAGGTTGGCAAACGCAACGCCATAACTGCTGACCTCGCACGCAAACTCGCTGATGTTCTGCTCGCAGAAGGCCGAATAGACGACGCCAAGGCGTTAAGTACCGAGGCGCTCAAGATATTTCAGGCGACGGGCGTCCCTGAAGGTGCCCGCAAAGTCGCCACAACACGTCGCGTATTGGGGTCTGCCCTTGCCGCTGATGGTGAATGGGCGGAGGCGATGGCCGAATTTGACCGCATGATTGCGGACTTAAACAAATCCCAGAAAGAACGTGGCGCTATGATGGCTGGCCAAGCCTCAACCATCATCACCCTAATCAAGGTCGGACGTGCAAAAGAGGCGTTAGGGTACTTGCAACCGACGCATCGGAAACAGTTGAAAAATCTAGGCAAGAAACATCCGAAGACTTCTCTGACTGCGACGTTGATGGCGATGGCCAACGCCGCGTTAGGCAACGACGAACAGGCCCTTAGCGGGTTCAGGTCGGCCTTACCCTACTACTTAACGAGATCGCGGCCCCGCGAAGACGAGGGTGAAAGCAATTCGACAAAGTTTGTCTGGCGTGCGGCTATCCTTGAGTCCTACATCGGGTTGTTATCACGCGTTCAAGACGGTGGTTTGTCCGTAAAAACCGATATCGATATTGTTGAAGAGTCATTTCAAATGGCGGAACTCGCCCGTGGCGGAAGCGTTCAACAGGCGGTTGCCGCGTCAGGGGCCAGGGCTTTTGCCGCCAACCCAGAACTTGCTGATTTTGTCCGGCGCGAACAAGATGCGCAGAAACGAACAGCAGCTCTTTTTTCCCGGCTTGCCGATGCGTTGGGCGCGCCGACAGACCAGCAAGACGCTAGCGTTATCGCGGACGTTCGTCTGCGTATTGATCGATTGCGATCAGCCCGCGCGGCATTGATGGCGGAACTTGAAAAAGGGTTTCCAGAATATGCTGACCTTATAAATCCGAAACCACCGAGCCTCGCCAACCTGAAAAAAAACCTACGCGCCGATGAGGCCCTGATTTCATTCTACATCGGCACAGAAAACAGTTACGTCTGGGTTGTTCCTAAACAAGGGGCGTCCACATTCCATGCCGTCAATATCGGACATGAAAAACTGGATGACGCCGTTTATCATCTTCGCGAGGCGCTGGAGCCGAAAATTACGACGATTAGCGGGACGCCCGATTTTGATTTTACCGCCGCTTATGAACTTTACCGACTTTTCTTAAAACCGATCGAACCCGCGCTTGTTGGCATCAACAACTTGTTGGTCGTGGCCCATGGGCCAATCGGTTGGCTTCCCTTATCCTTACTGCCAACCGAGCCCTTCACGCTGCCCCCCCCGTCCAGCATCCGGTTTGCCAATTACCGTGCAGCACCGTGGCTGGTCAAACGCCATGCGGTAACATTGATTCCGTCAGTAGGTGCCCTTCGAACCCTGCGAAAACTGCCCATCGGCGACCCCAAACGTCAGGCCTTCGTCGGCTTTGCTGATCCACTATTTAATTTGGCGCAAGCACCCGGTCAGGTGAAAATTGCTCAAGCCTCTCCAAAAGACCCCAATAAATCCGAACCATTGCTTCTTCGGTCGGCACCTCAGACCCGGGGCCTGGAACAAGCCGGACTGGCACAGTTACCGCGTTTGCCGGATACGGCGACAGAGGTTGAAAGCATGGCCCGCGCCCTCGGTGGTGATACCACCAAAAACTTATTTCTCGAAAGCAAAGCCAGCGAAGACCAGGTTAAGACCATGGACCTAACCCGCTTTCGGGTGGTTGCTTTTGCAACACATGGATTGGTTCCCGGCGACTTGGACGGGTTGGTACAACCGGCGTTGGCATTATCCTCGCCGGCCGTTACCGGCGGCAAAGATGATGGCCTGTTGACCATGGGCGAAATCTTGGGATTGCGCATGGACGCAGATTGGGTCGTCCTGTCGGCGTGCAATACAGCGTCTGGTGACGGGGCCGGGGCTGAAGCCGTCTCAGGCCTAGGGCGTGCGTTTTTCTACGCCGGAACCCGCGCATTGCTGGTCAGCAACTGGCCTGTGCAAAGTTCCTCTGCCAAGGCCCTGACAACCGGTATTTTCAGCCGCCAGGCGGCCGATCGTACACTTAGCCGGTCTCAGGCCTTGCGCCAGTCGATGCTGGAGTTGATTAACGGTGCGGGCTTTACTGATCCACAAGGGAAAACGCTGTTCAGTTATGCCCACCCCTTGTTCTGGGCGCCGTTCTCTTTGATGGGTGATGGATAAACAATATGAACGTTCAGAGGCTACGAGAATCCTGTCGGCGTGATATGAGGAGGGAAATACGTGCCAGATGAAAAATTACCAGATTACCGGGTGCTAACCGGACCAGACACAAGTGAATTCTGCTGGCGTGTTTCCGATGAGTTGCGCAAGGGATATGTTCTTTATGGAACACCCTCATGTACGTTCAATTCCGAGACCGGGGAAATCATCATCGCCCAGGCAATCGTCCGCCCGCAACTGGCGATAAAATAGTGGCCCAATACTTGTCGGCTTATTGGAGGTATCCTTATTCAGACCTCCCCGACAAAATTTTCTTGAAGTGATAACGGCGCACCCCGCCGCCGATGGTTTTGTTGTTAGCCGCCTCAGCGACCTCCTCCCGGACGGGCGCGTATCCTGACTGGCGGTAGAATGACAATGCCTCTGACTGGAGCTCAGAAGTGCTCAAATCAAGATGAAGTGCGTCGTTGGCTCGGCAGTAATCCTCGGCGAAGGTCAACATTTTCCCGGCAATGCCACGACGACGCCAATCCGGGTTAACGTACATGCGGCGAAGTTCCATCGCATGTTCCCCTGACGGCTCCAATCCGAACATGCCAACAATGCTCGCCTCAATCGTTGCCACCCAAAAGCCACCGCCTCTTACCCCGTAGTATGCCAAAATTCTATCGATCTCTTCATCCTGGGATCGACGAATATAAACTTCAAAAGCCTCCTTGAGAGCGGCTGGTGCAAGGAGGCGGCTAACCTTGATAAATAACGCACTGACTTCGTTAGCATCGCTCTCGACAAACTGGCGAATACTGATCTGCTTGCCCATCATGCCGTTTCTCGCCCTATACCAAAGCTTGAATTATCGAATGATTTGATCACAGGCGCAACTCCCGATGCTTCTCCAGACTCCGCAACGACAAGGTCGCGTATATAGTTTGCACGTTTTCAGTTTCCTATTGCGTTCCTGGTCCCCTGCCCTCAAATCTAATGCATGCCTGATGGAAGCGATGCACTTGTTATCAAAGTCATACCTTCACTGACCGAGGTGTCAGCTGAGGCCTGGAACGCCTGTGTCGGCGACGATCACCCGTTCACGTCCTACGGGTTTTTAAGGGCATTGGAGGACAGTGGCTCGGCAACGGCGGATACCGGCTGGGTGCCGCAACACCTGATTATTGAAGACCCGGCAGGGGGATTACTGGCCGCAGCACCGCTATACCTGAAAAACCACTCCTACGGTGAATATATTTTTGACTGGGGGTGGGCCGATGCTTACGAGCGCGCAGGTGGTCAATATTACCCCAAACTGCAATGCGCCGTCCCCTTCACCCCGGCGACCGGGGCACGGTTTTTGGTCAGGCCCGACTTGCCGACGCAACAGCAACATGACCTTCGCCAACATCTCGCCGCCGGCATGATCCGACTGGCCGTTCAACTAAAAGTGTCTTCCGTCCATATCACATTTTCGACCGAAACGGAGTGGGCTGAGCTTGGGAACATGGGGATGTTACAGCGGACAGGGCAGCAATTTCACTGGGAAAACCGGGGTTATGAGACCTTCGATGACTTCCTCGGCGACTTGAATTCACGCAAACGCAAAGCCATCCGCAAGGAACGTAAAGCCGTCGCCGACAAAAACCTGACGATTGAGGCGCTTTCAGGATCGGACATAACAGAACGTCACTGGGATGCTTTTTTCCGCTTTTATCTGGCAACGACAGACAAAAAATGGGGCCAGAGTTACCTGACCCGGGATTTTTTTTCATTACTTGGCGAAAATCTTGGCGATCAGGTTGTCCTTATATCCGTTGAAGATAACGGACAATTGGTCGCCGCCGCCCTTAACCTGTCAGGTAACGGCACGCTTTACGGGCGCAATTGGGGTTGCGACGAGGTCCACAAGTTTTTGCATTTTGAAGCCTGCTATTATCAAGCCATCGATTACGCCATTCGTCATGGGCTCAAGCGGGTTGAAGCCGGCGCCCAGGGACCTCACAAAATCCAACGTGGGTATCTGCCATCCAAAACCTATTCAGCCCATTGGATCGCCGACCCTGGATTGCGTGATGCGATCAAGGACTTTTTGGTTCAGGAACGCCGCGGTGTCGAGTACGAAATTTCTGAACTTATGAAGCAATCGCCTTTTCGGAATCCCGACAGCCCGTAGAAATTTTTCTTATCCGAATTTTCAATTCCTAGTTTTGGCGTAAAAAGTGGGATAAATGTCATTGCTGCCAAGTGTTGAATTGGCGACACTTGGCAAATGAATAACGTCCGCGCCCGCCGCCATCAGGTATCAATCGTCATTTTCGACGGCGCCAATATTATTGACATTACGGGCCCCGTCGGCGTGTTTTCGTCTGCTAACATGCTTTTGAATGAAAAATTCGAAGGGATTCAATCCGGTTATGACATCCAGCTACTGGCGGAAACTTTATCACCGGTACGCACGGACAGTGGGGTACGACTGCTTCCGGACGCGACGTCGGAAACTGGAAAGCCCGAACTAGATACTTTGATTGTTCCGGGTGGATATGGAACACGGGACCTTGAGAGCCGAGGCCAATTGGGCAAATTTTTGACGAAGATACCGCTCGTAACACTCAACAAGGTATTGAGTATTTTCCAATCCCGCCCTACGCCGCCTCTGTTTAAGCGCACGGTGACTGTCCGTTAACTTATTCATAGTAACCTACGTCTCATCAATGAAGACGGTGAATTCCATGAAAAGTCTTGTTATGATGCTGAGTGCCCTGCTGCTGATCGCTGGGTCGGGCGTTGCCTTAGCCGCGCCCTTGGTCGGCGCCTATGACAGCCCGGCGGAAACCCCCTACCTACTACAGATTAGCGCGAAATGCTCTCGGTTGATCAGTCGTGGAGGCCGCGAAACAATCGTCAACACTTGCGACACGTGCCGGGTCGTCGGAATAATCCGCAAACGCCCTGGTATCCCGGCTCCGGTCCGCCGTGAATTGACCGTTCAGGCCTTATCCAAAATCCAGGTTCCCTTTCGTGGCCCTGGGCATTCGCGCATCACCAGCGACATTCGTTGTAAGGGGCAGCCGAATTCTGGACCTAAACTGCCCACGTCTCAAGCCAACACGAAATGTGTACAACTGGAGCAACGCGCCGTCGGTGTAGTGCTTGTCAACTCGTGTGGTACCTGTCGCGGTGTTGCCGTACAACGCATGAATAAGGCCGGTCTATCCCTTGGGTTGCAAGCCTACAAACTGTACCCGAAAGCGGTCGCAAGGGTTGCCTCAAAAGGAGCCGCTCAGGTCACCATCTCAGGTGAGGTCGCGTGCCCGAAATAGGGCAAACTAAGTCCACGCCTGAAGCGCGTCAGTGATCGAAATTTCCAAAATTGGCGAGCGCTTTGAAGGCGGATTGCCATCGGTCCAGACCGGGAATCGAATACCCTCAAACGGGTCTCCGTCGCAGCCGCCGTCAATCAGTTGACGGGCTTTAACTTGCGGCCATTCGGCGACCTCAGTATAGGCAAGCACCGGGTGATAGCAGCAATCAGCGGCGCGGAGTCGCTGTTCCCAATAGGCACATGGCTGGGACCCGATTAACTCTGCGACCTCGCCAATCAGGTCGGATTGCGGCATCGCCTCCAACTGGCGCGATATCCAGTCCGGACGTTCCACCGCTTCACAAAAGTTTTTCCAAAACACCTCTTCGATGGCCGCCAGGGAGATGAATTGCCCATCTGCCGTCTGATAATTCTGATAACAAGCGGCACCTCCCGTCAGCAGGTCGTGGGCCCGGGTTGGTTCATTCCCCTGGCCTTGTTTGGCCAATTCGGCCTGGGCCATTGCCGACGCTTGCCACGCAAGAATTGAATCGGCCATCGCCACATCAAGAAATACCCCTTCTCCCGTTCGTACACGGCTAATTAAGGCACCCTGAATAGCGATTACGGCCTGCATCGCACCACCGTAGTCGGCAACTGGCGGGAACGCAGCGACGGGTTTTTCTGCCGGACCAGTCACATTCAAGGCACCGGTCATGGCGATATAATTCATATCATGACCAGAGGCCAAGCGTAGCGGACCCGTCTGCCCATACCCTGATAGCGCACAGTGGATCAGCCCCCTGTTCAATTGGCGTAAGTGCGCGTTGCCAAACCCAAGTCGCTCAAGAACGCCGGGACGGTAGGACTCAAGCAAGACATCGGCTTGGCGCACCAAAGCCTGCAACGCTGATTTTCCTTCGTCCGATTTAAGGTTTAGTCGGACAATTCGCTTGCCCGCGTTGATGACGCCATGAAATGGGGCCGGGCCACGGGCATTTGTGACGGGGTTGAGGTCCCGCATGGGATCGCCATGCGGGGGCTCAATTTTAACAACATCTGCCCCCATGTCCGCCAACATTTGCGTCGCAAAAGGACCCGGCAAAAACTGTGACAGGTCAAGAACACGAATGCCCTTAAGAAACTCGTCAGACATTGAGATCAACCAATATCGTCATTTGGTCAATGCTGGAACTTTATTCTCTTTCCGTTTGACCGGGACCTTGGTGTCTTTGGTAAATTCGAAGGCGATCTTTCCGTCATCAACCTTAACCAGAACAACTCCGCCTTTTTCCAGCGCCCCAAACAACAATTCTTCGGCCAGCGGTTTTTTGATGTGCTCCTGAATAACCCGCGACAACGGTCGAGCACCAAATTGCTTGTCGTAGCCCTTTTTTGCCAACCAATTGCGCGCACCATCTGTCATCTCAATGATCACATTGCGTTCTTCAAGCTGCAGCTCAAGCTCGATGACGAACTTATCTACCACACGGCTGACAACTTCCGGCGGTAGGGAAGCAAACGGGATAATCGCATCAAGGCGATTGCGAAACTCAGGTGTGAACATCCGCTCAATGGCTTCGATATCGTCACCGGTGCGCTCATCGCGCTCGAACCCGATTACCGCCTTGGCAAGCTCGCTGGCCCCGGCATTTGTCGTCATGATCAAAATGACATTTCTAAAATCAACGCTCTTACCGTTGTTATCGGTCAGTTTGCCGTGATCCATGACCTGCAACAGAATATTAAACAGATCAGGGTGCGCTTTTTCAATTTCATCAAGAAGCAACACCGCATGCGGTTGCTGGTCGATTGAATCTGTCAACAATCCACCCTGATCAAACCCAACATATCCAGGCGGCGCCCCAATCAGCCGGGACACAGAATGCCGTTCCATATATTCCGACATGTCGAAACGGACCAGCTCGACGCCCATGACATGAGCCAATTGTTTGGCAACCTCGGTCTTGCCGACACCCGTTGGGCCTGAGAACAGGTAGGAGCCAATAGGTTTTTCCACATCACGCAGCCCGGCACGGGCCAGCTTGATCGCACTGGCGACATCTTCAATCGCCTTGTCTTGGCCGAAGACAACATGCTTGAGGTCGCGCTCCAGCGTCTTCAGGGCACTTCGGTCATCTTTGGAAACAGACTTCGGTGGGATACGGGCGATCATAGCAATTACGCCTTCAACGTCCTTCACCGTTACCGTCTTGCGCCGCTTGTTTTCCGGCAGCAACATACGTGCCGCGCCGACTTCATCGATGACATCAATCGCCTTGTCCGGCAATTTACGATCATTGATATAACGGGACGAAAGCTCGACAGCCGTGCGCAATGCTTCGTTGGTATAACGAACCTTGTGATGGTCCTCAAAATAGGGTTTTAGGCCTTTAAGAATCTTCACGGCATCTTCCGTGCTGGGTTCATAGACGTCGATTTTCTGGAACCGACGCGCCAAGGCCCGATCTTTTTCAAAATAACCTCGGTATTCTTTGTAAGTCGTCGACCCCATGCACCGCAGCCCACCGTTCTGAAGGGCCGGTTTTAAGATGTTCGACGCATCCATCGATCCGCCGCTGGTCGCACCGGCACCAATTACAGTGTGAATTTCGTCAATAAACAGAACAGCCCCTTCAGTCGACTGCAATTCGGTCATAACATTTTTCAGGCGTTCTTCGAAATCTCCACGGTAACGCGTACCAGCCAACAACGTGCCCATATCAAGCGAAAAAATGGTCGCAGTAGCCAACACTTCCGGCACGTCACCATCGACGATGCGTTTCGCTAAACCTTCTGCAATGGCAGTTTTTCCGACACCGGGGTCACCGACATAAAGCGGGTTGTTTTTATTGCGCCGACAAAGAATTTGGATTGTTCGATCCACTTCCGTATCTCGTCCGATCAACAGGTCGATTTTTCCGTCTATCGCTTTTTGGTTCAGGTTAACACAATAGGCGGCCAGCGCCGTTTCTCCGGATTGAACGACTTTTTCGTCATCCAGGTTTTCGTCGGCCCCGTGAACCGTGCGGGTCTCCCCTTTGCCCGCCACTTTGGCGATACCGTGTGATATATAATTGACGGCATCCAACCGGGTCATATCCTGAAGCTGAAGAAAATAAACGGCGTGGGACTCTCGCTCAGAAAAAAGCGCGACCAGAACGTTAGCCCCGGTAACTTCTTCACGACCGGAACTTTGAACATGAATGACCGCACGTTGAATCACCCGCTGGAAACCGGCTGTCGGCTTAGGTTCGTGAAGACCAGAGACCGTAATATCTTCCAGTTCACCATCGAGAAACTCACGAAGCTCAGCATCCAACCGTTCAACATCAATACCGCAGGCACGCAGAACGGCCGTTGAGTCGGAATCTTGGACCAAAGAGAGCAATAAATGCTCCAACGTTGCATATTCGTGACCGCGTTCCGATGCGAAACTTAGGGCGCGGTGGAGGGTTTGCTCAAGATTACGCGACAACATGATTATTCACTTTCATCCCCGCTACTGTCCTTTTCAATAGTACATTGCAGCGGATGTTGGTTCTGGCGTGCCAGATCCATCACCCGAGTAACCTTCGTTTCGGCAATCTCATATGTGTAGACACCGCACATCCCGACGCCACGTTGGTGCACGTGAAGCATGATCTTCATTGCCTCATCGTGACTTTTCGAGAAAAATGTCTCCAGCACCTGCACGACAAACTCCATGGGCGTGTAATCATCGTTAAGCATCAGCACTTTATACATTGCTGGCTTCTTGGTCTGGGAGCGTGACTTGACGGCAAGGCCAGTCCCGGTCCCGTCATCATCGGCATGTTTCGGCGGTATTGGAGTATTATTCTGCCCACTCATCGTCTTTAATCACGCTCCAATAACAGTTTCCGCAGTGATCTCACCACATTGATTGATAAGTGGTGGCATCACGTAGGTTATAATATGGGGACAAATCGCCGACGCGAAACCCCTTTCGTAGGCAAATTTTAACGCAACTTTATCGTTTTGTCATACCTTGGCTACAATCACGCTCAAATTTTTTCAATGCATCTTGTGAAACCTTCATTGAACCTCCATTTCTCCGCAGTCAGCACGGCATTAACCAGTTATTCACCCCGTCTGCGTTAGAAGTGATTGATTCGATAGCGAAATTAGTAAAGACGCGGGGGCATTTGGTGGTTAAACTCGGCAAAATCAGTCAACAAAAAACACAAGCAAAGGGCAACCTCTTGAAATATGACGCCAGACCAGCAGCCAAAGGGCGGCAATTGATATCCGCCATCGCGGCTTTTTTGCTGGTCATTGCGAGCCTTCTGGTGGCTCCGGCCTCGTCATTTGCTAAATATGCCTCAATCGTTGTTGATGCCAACACAGGCCGAATTCTTCACGGCACAAACATTGATACACGTAATTACCCTGCATCCCTTACCAAGATGATGACGCTGTATTTGGTGTTTGATGATATCAAGGCAGGAAAGCTCACGCTCGACACAAAATTTAGGGCCTCGCGTCGCGCGGCAAGGCAACCAGCATCAAAACTAGGCATTCGTTACAACCAAACCTTAACCGTCCAGCAGGCCATCCTTGCGCTGGTGACAAAATCGGCAAATGATGTGGCGACATTGATTGGCGAAAATATCGCAGGCTCCGAACGTCACTTCGCCCTTCGCATGACGGCAAAAGCTCGCAAATTGGGCATGACCCGCACAACCTTCAGAAACGCATCGGGCCTACCCCATCGCGGTCAGTTAAGCACGGCACGCGACATGGCCAAATTGGCACGTGCGCTCATTACGAACCACCCAGAATTTTATAGTTATTTTTCGATCAAACACTTCAAATACAAAGGCCATAATTATAAAAACCATAACAAACTACTGACGACATACGAGGGCACCGACGGTATTAAGACAGGGTATATTCGGGCGTCGGGATATAATCTTGTGGCCTCGGCGAAACGTCACGATCAACGACTAATTGGCGTTGTGTTCGGTGGTAATTCATCGAAGCACCGGAATCGTCATATGACCAGTCTTTTGAATAAGGGCTTCAGCATGTTGGATGGCGGAAAAGCTCGGGTTCCGGTCGTCGTCGCCTCAACCAACCAGCGCAACCACAAAACCAAGCCGGGATCTGCCGTTACACGAAAAACAAAAATTAAGAATAGGTGGGCTGTTCAGGTCGGTGCTTTTATTCGTTACGCACAAGCCTATGAGGCCGCCCGTGTCGCCGTTGATGTAGCCCCTTCTTTGCTGAGTTATGGGCAAATCAAGATTGTCCCTCTGACCAAGCGAAATGGGCGCACCCTGCACCGCGCACGCATAGACGGCATCTCTAAACGTCAAGCCTATCGGGCGTGCCGGACATTAAAAAAGAAACGCAAACAGTGCATGGAACTGACGATCAAAACGCCGGTAGAAATCGCGGCTAATCTCCGTTAATCGGGCATAAAAAATCTAACCGACGATTGCCTTCGCCCACTAGAGCAAAACCGGAGCGAATAGGTTCATTCGCGAACGTGGGTTTGCGGGGATATCAACTAGTTAGAACACTTTCGGTGATCCAAAAATCGCCGGAAGTGTTCTAAGTGGACGCGCGTTGTTTCGTTGTCAAAATTCCGGTGGTGAAATACCGGATTTGTCCAGTTGATCAACAAGAACGGCCTTCAATCGCTGAAGTCCGTCTAGGTCATTGGCTTCACAGCGTGCAACCAGCGCTGCCTGGGTGTTAGACGCCCGCAATAGCCACCATCCGTCATCGGTTGAAACCCGTACGCCATCGATGGCGTTGACGTTGGTATTCGGGTCTGCGGCCAATCGATCACGGACTTCTTCGACCACGTCAAACTTTCTGTCTTCTCGACACTCAATACGAAGTTCAGGCGTGTTTACAAATTGCGGCAAAGCATCAAAAATCTCATCGAGGGTTTCCGGTCCACTGGACAGGATTGAGATCAGCCGAATGGCGACGTAAAGCGCGTCGTCATATCCATAATATCGGTGTTTGAAAAAAATGTGGGCACTCATCTCGCCAGCCAGTGGCGAATTCAACTCAGTCATTTTCGATTTTATGTGCGAATGCCCGACCTTCCATAATATGGGGTCGCCACCCAAACGGCGAATTTCGTCAAAAAAAATCTGGCTGGCTTTAACATCCGCAATAATCGGTGCGCCCGGTTGGTCGGCAAGAACTTCACGAGCCAATATAACCAGTAATTGATCCCCCCAAAGCACTCTGCCTTGAGAATCAATGACGCCAACCCGGTCTCCATCTCCGTCAAATCCGATCCCCAAATCACAATTGTTTTTGGCGACTAACGCCTTCAACTGATCCAGGTTTTTTTCGACTGTCGGGTCCGGGTGATGGGCGGGGAAGGTGCCATCGATTTCGGCATTGATGACAAAATGTTCGCCAGGCAGGTCATCCAGAAGCCGGGACAGGGCGTCACCGGCGGCTCCGTTAGCCGGATCCCAGGCAATCTTCAAATGCTTGTCACCCCGGTAATCAACACGCAGGCGGGCGACATAATCGTCGAGTATCAAATGATCTTTGACGGCACCAACCCCATTGACGAAGTCTCCAGACGCCGCCCGTGCACCGAGGGCTTGAATATCCTCACCAAAAAAAGCTTTGCCCATCAGGGTCATTTTGATGCCGTTGTAGTCAGGCGGATTATGTGACCCGGTGATCATCAAACCGCCATCCGTTTCAAGTTTATGGGTGGCGTAATAGAGCATGGGACTAGGCCCCAACCCAACCCTGTATACGGTCAATCCGCAAGCGATAAGCCCATCAACGACGGACGCCTCCAGTTCCGGTGAACTTAGCCGTCCATCATAACCTACGGCCACACTGGCACCACCAGCATCCCTTAAAATCGATCCATAGGCCCGCCCAATGGCGCGGGCGTCGTCAGTGTTCAAACTTTCGCCAACAATACCGCGGATGTCATATTCGCGCAGAATTGTTGAATCGAGCGTACGGGTGTCACTCATCTGTCGGCACCCTATGCTGTTAATGAACCGGTCGAGCGACCAATGCAGGTATAATCGATGCCGATGGATGCCATATCGACGGGGTTATAAATATTTCTTAGATCGACGAGTATAGGCTTACTAAGCAATGCCTTAACACGGTCAAAGTCGAGGCTACGGAACTCGTTCCATTCGGTGATAATGACCAGTGCATCCGCACCCTCCATGGTCTCATACGCGCCGTCGCACCAGACAACATCTTTCATCATATGTTTGGCCTCGACCATACCGATGGGATCAAAAGCGCGAACAGTTGCACCAGCCGCCTGCAACCCAGCGACAATATCAAGGCTAGGCGAATCCCGCATATCATCCGTATTAGGTTTAAATGTCAGGCCAAGGACGGCAATCGTCTTGCCTTCAACCGACCCGTCGCATGCGGTGATGACTTTATCGGCCATCTGGCGCTTGCGGGTATCGTTAATTTCAACAACAGTTTTGACAATGCGCAATGGACTGCCGCAATCGTCAGCCGTACGGACCAGCGCCAACGTATCCTTCGGGAAACAGGACCCTCCATACCCAGGGCCAGCATGCAGAAATTTATTGCCAATACGACCATCAAGGCCAATGCCCCTGGCGACGTCCTGCACGTCTGCATCCAGCACTTCACAAAGATCGGCAATCTCGTTAATGAAGGTGATTTTTGTCGCGAGAAAGGTATTCGCGGCGTATTTGATCATTTCCGAAGACTGGCGGGAGGTAAATAGGATTGGCGTCTCGATCAGGAAAAGCGGACGGTAAAGCTCGCGCATGACCTCTCGGGCGCGTTCACTTTTGGTGCCGATGACCACTCGATCCGGCCGCAAAAAATCCTCCAATGCAGCCCCTTCACGCAGAAATTCCGGGTTGGAAACGACGTCACAATCAGCATCTGGGCGAACCCGGGCAATAATTTCTTCAACTTCACGACCCGTACCAACAGGAACCGTCGATTTGGTCACAACAACTGTGTAGCCGTCCATGGCTTCGGCGATCTCTTCTGATGCCGCATAAACGTAAGACAGATCGGCATGACCATCGCCACGCCGACTTGGCGTGCCAACCGCAATGAAAACAGCATCAGCGCCGGGAACTGCAGCTTTCAAGTCGGTCGTGAACGAAAGGCGTCCGGCCTCGACGTTTTTTGCGACAAGATCCTCGAGACCCGGTTCATAAATCGGCATAATTCCGGAATTAAGTTTTTCAATTTTGCTTTCGTCTTTATCGACACAGACGACATCAACGCCGAATTCAGAAAAACAAGCCCCCGAAACCAGACCAACATATCCCGTACCAATGACTGCAACGCGCATAAATATTCTCTCTCATCCTGATCGCATCAGCGATCTCACATTTACAAAAATGTTTTAAGTGTCTCTCTAACTTCGTCGGCAAGATCCTGACGATCCAGCGCATAGGCCACATTAGCGGCGACAAAACCGGCCTTGGTTCCACAGTCAAACCGCTGACCCTCAAAACGAAATCCGTGAAACGGTATTTTTCCGATGGTTTTGGCCATGGCGTCTGTTAACTGAATTTCGCCTCCTGCCCCTTTTTCGTGTTTATCCAGATGCTCAATTACTTCCGGCTGCAAAATATAGCGGCCAATGATCGATAGTGTTGACGGGGCATCAGACGGGTCCGGTTTTTCGACCAAACCTTTGGCCTTAGCCAGACGCCCGTCATCAAATTCAACATCCAATATGCCGTAGCGGTTGCTATGCTCGCGTGGTACATCTTCCACCGCAACAACATTGCCTCCAACTTCGTTATATGCATCCATCATCTGAGCTAGACAACCGGGCTTGGACAGCACCAGATCATCCGGTGAAATGACGGCAAAGGGCTCGCCAACAATAAATTGCCGCGCACACCAAACCGCGTGCCCAAGACCCAGCGGCAGACGTTGGCGTGTATAGGAAAGTTTCCCTGAGTCTGGCGCTAAGGCCTGGACCATTTCCAGGTCGCCGTTACGACCTCGCTCTGTCAGAATCGCCTCGAGCTCGTAGGCATGATCAAAATGGTCTTCCATCATGTTCTTGCCCCGTCCAGTAACAAGCACGAAGTCTTCGATGCCGGCATCGCGTGCTTCTTCAATCGCATACTGGATCAGCGGTTTGTCGACAACCGGCAACATTTCCTTCGGCATGACCTTGGTCGCCGGTAAAAACCTTGTTCCTAAACCTGCAACGGGAAACACCGCCTTGCGAACGGGTTCAACCATGAGTTCTCTCTGTATATGCTAGACTAAATGCAGGCCATGTATTGCCACAAGGGGTCCTACAGGGCAACACCGCTGATGAGCTTGGTGTCAGAACTCAGGCGGACGTGTCTTCTACCTCAAGAAAAGCGATGTCCAGCACCAGTTTTTCACCGAGCCAAACCGGGAAGTCACGGTGATCGGGAACGTCATCTCCCGTATCCGGATGCACCAAGATGCTCAGCCCGTCGCGGTTAAGCATCAACCACGGAACAATTTCCGCAAACAGGTCTGGTTTGAAGGCGATCTGAAACATGGGCTTGGGGTGTGGGCCAACCGGTTCATCCCGCCAACGCCCCATAATCACATCAAAATTGTTCTCGGTGAAGGTACGGATTTTTCCGGCAATTTTTCGAGTGTTTTGATCGTCATAATAAACGTGGGCGTGATATCCCTTGATGAAATTTGTCATGGTTATCCTTTCAATAGCACGTCTTTGGCGAGGTTGATTTTGGCCGCCAGATAATCCGATCCACCATGATCAGGATGCAACCCATTAACCAAACGACGGTGCGCTTCCTTGATAAGGTCCTCATCCGCACCTTCTTCAAGGCCTAAAATTTTGTAGGCCTCACGCCGGTCCATTGTTCCATCTGAACTGAACCCGCCATCTGCGCCATTAGTGTGCTGCCCATGTTGACGCCAGGACGGGAAATAGCGGTCCAGATATGACTCAAGCAGACGCGCAGCATCCTGGTCTTCGTCATAACAAAAGCTCAGCAATTCAAGAACCTTGTCTTCCGTCAGGTCCTCGACCTGTGACCCGGCAAAAGCCCCCTTCAGGACAACACCGGTCATCTCTCCCGTTTGATGATCAAGCGTCATTCGAAGTGTCGGTGTCTCGACGTCCGAGGTTTGATTTGGGCGTTGAAATCCACCGGTCATGCGCGAGAATGTTTTAGCCGCACGAACCAGCAACCGGGCACGCAAAAACCACGGCAGCAAAGCAGGCAATGCCATAAATGCCCAGCCCAGTCTGCCCGTCACCAAAAAGAACAGCCCGACCCCCACGAACACGCAGATACCGATCCACTTCAAGGCTTTGGTGACAGCCCTGGTATCAGCCGAAACAAACCAGTTTGCCATCAGCACCATACCAAGGAACAATCCGATGCCGAGGATAAAATAGGAAAGCAAGGGCTCAGTCTTTTTTCAGTTGCTCAGTCAACCTTAATATAGCGCCGCCCTGCCTGTTCGCCAGATCAGTTAGGGCCCGGTGCCCGCCCGCAGCAAATACAGCGACCGCCGCCAGCAGCTTTTTCAGGGTTTCGGCTGACCCGGCGTCAAACCGCACACATGCTCCACCAGACAATCTGGCGATTTCCTTGAAGGCATATTCGGCAATTGGATCAAGACCTTCCTGAAAGATGAACGCAGGAACACCGTTCAATCCCAATTCCCCGGCCGCCTTCCCTAACGCGTCAATATCCTCTTCCATGCAATCACCAACATAGACAAGTGCGTTCACCTTGCGCTTTCTGGTTTCATTTAGCGTGTGACTGAGCACTTTGGATATTTGAGTTTCACCCGCGAAACAGTTAACCGACGTCATAAGCCGTAGGAGCTCGCGCGTGTCATTGGTCCATTGACTGACTTTGAACTCGCCAAATCCCCTAAAGAACGCAAGCTGGACATCAAGTCCGCCTAACGCCGACGTCGCTGTGAACATATTAGCCTGAATGGTCGCAGCCCTGTCCCATGTCGGCTGTCGGCTAGCCGTCGCATCCATGGCAAACAGCAACCGCCCGCGACCGGAGCCCACACTTGGTTGGGGCGCTTTCGCCACTTTGTTGAGAAAGGCCTTCACATCGGACGATGCCGGGTTTCGTATCGGGACCTTGGCATTCATAACGCAGCAACATCAGGACGATGGAGGCCAATTGCCGTGATGATACTCAGCACTTCCTGACGCGCCGCGATGTGCGATGGGCTGAGAGCCTTTGCGCCCGTCGCGTCCTTTAAATCAAGTATCGTCAACCCGACAAGAAACAGTTCGCGAAAAATAACCCGCTCACTTAGCCCCGGCACCGTACGAAAACCGATTCGTTTGGATAAATCCTTGACCAAACGATCAACCTCACGGGCATTATGAGAATCCAGGCTGCTGATCCTGTTGCGGAGAACAATCCAGTCAATGCTGCCGCCATCGCGGTCGGCGCGAACCTTCTTCTGTTGCCAGACCATTTCTGAATAGTGGCTGGGTGCCAAAATACGCATCTTAGCGCCATCAACATGGGCCAAAACGTCGAAGTCAATCAGGCTGTCATTGATCGGTGTCACCAACGTATCGGCAAAGGAGTGGGCCAAACGCGACATCGTATTGTCACTGCCTGGGGCATCAATAACCACAGCAGTGTGATTAACCCATGCACCTTCAATGATGTACCTGAGTTTTTCAAGTTGAGCCTCAGGTGCCGTGCCGTCTTCGATAGCGTCGATTTGAAAATGTGCTGGCATCTCGGTGGCGTTGTTTGACACCGAAATAAATCTTTCCCGGTTCGCAATATATCTGCTGAACGTCCCCTGACGGGCATCGATGTCGATGGTTGCCACCGAGTGGCCGTCCTTCAGCAGGGCAACGGCAATATGCATCGCCGTTGTCGACTTCCCGCTGCCGCCTTTTTCATTGCCGACCACAATGACATGGGCGCGTCGCCCTTGTCCCATCTTATTCATAACTTAGCTCACCCATAATATCGTCCTAAACAACATCCAACCAAACCGACGTATCATGAAACGCAGCACCGCCGTTGGGTGGCCCACTGTCCGCCCCGACCAATGCGTTGATACCGATTTTTCCCTCGAAGGCATCGTTTGGCCAAATTCCTTCGACGATGATCACGTCGTCCTGCAAACCGTCAAACGGTTGAAGATGAACAACAACACTTCCCCGCCGGTTTCCGAGGCGCACGCGCGCTCCTTCCGCCAATCCCAGTTTAGCACAAGCGACGGGATGAACCTTAGCCGTCGGGCGGCCTTCTTTTTTCAATGATGATGGCATCGCCGTGAATGTTGAGTTCAGAAACCGCCGGGCCGGTGCGGTGACCAGTCGAAATGGGTGCTCCAAATCGGCGTTTTCAATATTTTCAAGATGATCGGGCAAGGACGGCATGATCTCATGATCCGGGCCAATCGCCTGCCAATTCGGGGCAAATCGAAATTTTCCATCAGCATGGGAAAACCCGTTCAAATGATGCATCTCGTCAAACGGCTTGGCGCACTCGATCCAGCGCTGCTCCACCGCCTGATCAGCACCGGGCAAACCAGAGCGCGTAAGCATGCGGTCAATCAACTCCCAGGCGGTCGAGTGAAAGCCAGAATGGTCCGAGCCTAACCGACGACCAAGCTCGCTGATCACCTGATAATTGGAGCGGCATTCGCCAGGGGCCTCAACAACCTTGCGCGCGACCTGCAAATAAACGTGACCGCTGCCGCTGTAGAGATCATCATGTTCGAGAAACATCGTCGCCGGCAATACGATATCGGCCAATCTGGCGGTGCCTGTCATGAATTGCTCATGAACGCAGGTAAATAAGTCGTCGCGCCTAAGCCCTTGCAGCACAGTGTTGGTTTCGGGAGCCACTTCCGCCGGGTTCATATTCTGAATGAGCATCGCCGTTACCGGCGGGCCGCCGAGCAGAGCATCAGCGTCATTCGTCAAAACCCGACCGATTTTCGACATATCAAGTTCTCGGATTGACGGATCAACGACATCCAGCCCCTTGACCTCGGTCTGATCAATCTCATACAGGCCACCGTTGGAATGCATGGCACCGCCGCCCGGGTGCTGCCAAGCCCCAGTCACCGCAGGCAGGCAACTGACGGCATGCATGTTGGCAGCGCCGTTTCGGCTGCGGGAAAAGCCGTAACCAACGCGAATGTAGCTTCGTTTAACCGCTCCATACGCACGCGCAAATTCAATAATTTCCGTCTCCGCGAGGCCCGTTATTTGACTTGCCCACGCAGGTGTTTTTGTCTCGAGATGCTGCTTCAGGCGCTCGGGCACATCGGTGTATTTTGCCATATAGGCATCATCCGTCAGCCCTTCGGCAAAAAGCACATGCATCACTGCGGCCGCCAACGCCCCGTCCGTACCCGGCTTCAAGGCCAGATGTACATCGGCGACCTCGGCTGTTGGTGTCCGATAGGGATCGATAACAATCAACTTTGCACCGCGCGATTTACGGGCCTTGGCGATGTGGGTCATGACATTAACTTGAGTAGTGACCGGGTTGCCGCCCCAGACGACGATCAAATCGGCGTCAGCAATTTCCCGGGAGTCTGTTCCCAACATGCTGCCGACGCCCGCCAACCACCCGCTTCGACCCAACCGCGTGCAAATGGTCATGTCCTGGCGCGAATACCCGAAGGCATGACGCAACAAATTGATGCAGTCGCGCTGCACCAGTCCCATGGTTCCGGCAAAATAATAGGGCCATACCGATGGCGCACCAAATTCGTCCGTCGCCTTTTTGAAATTGTGAACGACTTCCTCCAACGCTTCATTCCACGGGATTGGGGAAAACCTACCCTCGCCCTTTTCTCCAGTCCGCCTTAGAGGTTGCACCAGCCGATCCGGATGATGAAGTCGCTCGCGGTAATTGGACACCTTGGCGCAAATCACCCCTTGCGTGTAATCATTGTCCCGGGCACCGCGCACCTTGCCGATGGTGTGATCATCAAGGCGTTCGACCTCCAGTGCGCAGGTGCTGGGACAATCATGTGGACACACGGAGGAAACAAATTCAGGGCCCATTGAAACTTCCATCAGATTGGCGATGCACCCATTTTATTCCGGCCTGTCGCGCCCGACAAGAAGACAAAGTGCTATATTGCCGTGGCGTCACTATTCTGAAATTATATCGGCATGCAAACTGAGCCCTTCGGCATTGCTTGGCAGCGATCAGACCATCACGGCTGGGGCGTGTTTGGGACCAATCTTGCGTTGAATTTAATTAACAACGGCCCCTGCCCGCCAAAGCTATTTCTTCAACCATCCTATATCGATGAGCCCACTGAGGTGATATCAGCCCTCGCCCCCTTTATCGGAGGCCTGCCGTAAAAAGATATTGAGACCACAACAATGCTTCACTCCGTTGGCGATCAATTCGTCACTGGGAGGGTTGGCGATCAAGCCCGAGGACGAAAAACTATTGGCATGGGTTTTTTGAACAGATCAATGGTGATGCGGAAGCCTTGGCGAGAGTCGGATGTTGAAGAGATTGTCGATAAATCGGAACCGGCGCTAATGATTGAAATTGATGACCGACCGTAAGGTTAACCACCATTACGTCAGTCGATTGTGATCCGCCCGCCAGCATGAAAGGCGTGGTAAACAAAAGCAAAGGTAACGTCATAGACGACGTCCTCCATGGTTCCGTCGTTGGCTTTGCGCTGGACAATCACATTGCCAACATCACGCCCCTTGCGAATTGAGCGCCGGTCAAGCGCCGAATTTTGCCCAGGCGTCCAAGACATCAACAAATCACCGTCGCTAATACGTCCTTGTTTGACCAGTAACGGCAAGGCCCAGGCTTTGCCGTCAACGACCACGACCCGGACCATGGGTTCAATATAATCGGGCAACGACCCTTGATACAAAAATGGCATCGACGCGCTGTCATAACGGGCGTACGGGTTGGTACCATAGCGCCGCATATCAGGGTTGTTGGGCACTAGAACTTCGCCATCCGGGGCACGTTTTTTAAAATTGGCGAAGGATTCCAGTCGCGATGTCAATAGGGTCAGTTGTTTGCCGGTCATCTCACCAACGATCCCCTGACCAATGAATTGTTGCCACCAACTTTCCGTTTGGCGATCATACATCACCATGTCTGAATTTCTCAGCTTCCCCGTCGTGCCAAAATCGAGCACCCGTCCGTCCAGGCGTCGATCAAAGACAATCGATGAATTGCAAAGCGGGCAGAAGGTCACCGTAATCGGCACACCATTGAGGGTGTCGTTAACAATTTCATGCCACGTCAGGACCCGCAGCGGATATGCCCGCGCTTTACCTTTGATGACAACACCGATGACCGGCTCACTATCGCCAAGATCATCGACCGTTAATGTGGTTGCGGCGACAAATTTGGGCTGATCAATTGAAGGGATACCATCCTTCGGCGGACCTCCTGAGATAATTTCGGAAAAATCAACCGCGTGTTTAGAAAAATCGGTCCGAGGCCATTCATAAGTCCATGATCCCGGAACCTGTGCCCGTACTGGTCCGACGGAAACCAACAAAAGTAATCCGAATACGCATATCGACACGATACAAATTTTGGTTTTCATCATTGAACAGTGATTGTAATTGACGCTAGGAACAACACACGGACGTTCACAAGCTGGTGATGGTGAACTTAAAAAAACCACCATAAAGAAGTGCTTAACCTCTAATCTATAGAATTAATGGTCGGGAAACTGTAAGGCATTGCCAACATATGAAAACCCTCAGCGTAATCGCCGTGTCGATCGGCACACTGTTATTCTCCACCCTTTCCAGCGTGGCCCAGACGCCGGGTCCTGCGGTCGGGCCGACAGGAGGGCAAACGCGTATACAGGGTGTACCAGTTGACGACACCGGCCTGCCAATCACGCCAGGGACACAAGGTGCGTTAATCAATTACCGGGAAGAAATGCGATTGTTTGTCCAATCGATTTCTGCGTACGCCCGAGGCTTGCGACCGAATTTTGTTGTCGTCGCCAATGGCGGACTTGATCTGTTGGTCAAGCGTGACCCTGTTGAAGAAACCAAAGTCGCCCCCGCCCGCGCCTATATGCGCGCCCTCGATGGCGTTCTCCAAGAAGGTATGTTTTTTGACGTCAAACGTGGTGACCGGGCGTTTGGCACACCACCTGTCGAAGGACGACGAAAGTCCCTATTCGACATGGCCGCATTTGCCCAACGCAACGGCCTGAAGGTCCTCACCCTGGACTATGGCAAAACCAAAGCGGTCGTCGATGCAGCTTACAAACAAGCCAGCGCAAAGGGTTACATTTCGCTGGTCTCCGATACGCCATCGACCGATATCCACCGCTTGCCCACCTACCCCTCCCGCCCCTTCGACGAAAACGCAACGAACATCGCGTCCCTTGATAAGGTCAAAAATTTCGCGGTCATTCGCAACTCCGCGCCGTTCGGTCGTCAAGATGCATTTGCCCTAAAAATGCATGACACCAACTATGATCTGATTGCCGTTGAGGTATTTCACGGACGGCGCCCCTTGAGCCGACGGGCGGTGGAAACCTTAAAATATAAAAAAGTCGGCACCCGTCGGTTGGTTTTCGCCTATATGGATATCGGCTCCGCCGCCAGTTATCACTATTACTGGCAACCTGACTGGCGAGAAGGATCGCCCATCTGGATCAGTGCGCCGCGACCGGATGATCCCGACCGTTACAGCGTCGAATTCTGGCGCGAAGAATGGAAGCAAATCATCTCCGGCGACACCAATTCGTATACCTACGGCCTGATCGCCCAAGGTTTCGACGGCGTCATCGTTGACGGCCTGGAAAGCTATAAGTTTTTTGAAAGTGATAACCAAGGCGACGATCAAAACCAATAATTTTCAGCCCAGCAATTCCTCTGCCAATCCACAAACTCTGCAATGCAAATTCCACGAAGGGTATTTTCATTCGTCTTGGCAGCTGATCTATTGGCCTACATCTTCGTACCTGTCACCTGATAATCATCAAAGGGCACATGATGTCACCCTACCCCTCCCTTTTATCGCCGCTTGATCTTGGCCCGTTTACAATCCCAAACCGCGCCCTGATGGGCTCCATGCACACCGGCCTGGAAGAGTTAGACGGCGGCATGGATCGGTTGGCGGCGTTTTACCGAGCCCGCGTTGAAGGGGGTGTTGGCTTAATCGTTACCGGCGGGTTTTCACCGGATGACTTTGGTGGAATTTTTGGCCATGCGGCGACCCTGAAATCCGCAGATGATGCTAAAAATCACCAGGTCATTACGGACACCGTTCATGATGCTGGAGGTCGTATTTTAGCGCAAATCCTTCATGCCGGTCGATACAGCTACCATGATCGCTCCGTCGCCCCGTCAGCCATTCGATCACCCATCAACAGTCAGACGCCGCGCGCACTTGAAGAAAACGAAATTGAACAGACCATTGAGGCCTACGTCAACGCAGCACTAACGGCACGCAAGGCGGGATACGACGGCGTTGAAATCATGGGGTCGGAGGGCTATCTGATCAATCAGTTTATCGTCCGTCATACCAATAAGCGCGACGATAGCTGGGGCGGCCCGTTCAGCAATCGCATGCGTTTCCCGATTGAAATCGTACGCCGCACCCGCGACGCCGTCGGTGCAAATTTTTGTATTATGTATCGCTTATCAATGCTTGATCTGATTGACGACGGCAGCACTTGGGACGAAACCGTCTTGCTCGCCAAAGAAATCGAAAACGCAGGGGCCAACCTTATCAATACCGGAATCGGCTGGCACGAAGCTCGCATCCCAACCATTGCCCAGGCAGTACCACGCGGCGGGTATGCGTGGGTGACCGCCAAAATGATGGGTGAAGTGTCGATCCCACTGATCACCACCAACCGCATCAACACGCCAGAGGTCGCCGAACAGATCATTGCCAGCAAACAAGCCGATATGGTGTCAATGGCGAGGCCGTTTCTTGCCGACCCGCATTTCATGGACAAAGCAACAAAAGGACAGGCGTCACGCATCAATACCTGCATCGCCTGCAATCAAGCCTGTCTTGACCACATTTTTCAAGGTAAACCCGCATCCTGCCTTGTTAATCCCCGCGCCGCCAATGAAACAAACCTGTCCTGGACGCCCGCAGCCACGCCCAAGCGCATCGCCGTCATTGGTGCCGGACCAGCCGGGTTGACGGTCGCATCTCTTGCCGCTGAACGCGGCCATCAGGTCACCTTGTTTGAGGCAGGTGACCGAATAGGGGGGCAATTCAATCTGGCGTGCCGAGTTCCCGGCAAGCAGGAATTCACGGAAACTCTTCGTTATTTTTCCGGTGAACTCAGCCGCCACGGGGTTATTTTGCAACTCAACACCCCGGCTGAGGCAGATCAGTTGATTGCAGGCGATTTCGACGACATTGTCCTGGCCTGCGGCATCACCCCACGCACCCCTGAAATCGACGGCATAACCCACACCAACGTTGTCAGCTACACCGATATTCTTAACGGCAAAAAAGTAGCCGGCGAAAATGTCGTCATTATTGGCGGCGGCGGAATTGCCTTTGACGTCGCCCTTTACCTGACGGAAGGCGACAGCGACAGTCATCATCACGCCGATGCGTTCCGTCAGACTTGGGGAATTGACAAAGAACAACGCCTTCCGCCGTCAGGTCGGCAGATCACCATGCTGCAGCGCACACCGGGCCGTATGGGCAAACGCCTTGGCAAGACCACCGGTTGGATTCACCGACTTATCGTCAAGCGCCATAAGGTTCGCCAAATTGGCGGTGTCACATATCAAAAAATAGACCAATCAGGGGTTCATATAGAGGCGAGTGGTGACGCCCACATTATACCGGCAGACACAGTCATTCTTTGTGCGGGTCAAAACCCGAATGACGGACTTCGTTTACCTTTACAAAACGCGGGCCTGAAGGTTCACCTGATTGGAGGGGCAAAGACGGCAGGCGAGCTGGATGCAAAACGGGCGATTGACGAAGGCACGCGATTGGCGGCATCTTTGTAGGCATGGTCGGCCATCTTATCTAAATAGTCTGACCGGACTTGGGGGAACAGAAAACGGTGCTTACCAAAGCGGCAACTTATCGGGACGTTTGTCAGGCCCACACGTGGACCATCCCGGAAACTTTCAATATGGGTGTCGATGTCTGTGACAAACATGCCGAGCACAGCCCAGACAAACTGGCGTTAATTGTCGCCGACGATAACGGCATCACGGCCCAATATACTTTCAGCGCCCTTAAACACCTGTCGAATAAACTCGCCAACTTTCTGATCGCAAGCGGACTGGAGCGCGGAGACCGGCTTGGCATATTGATGTCTCAATCGGTGGAAGCGGCAATTTCTCATGTTGCCGCGTGGAAAATGGGGGCGATATCAATACCTCTGTTTACGTTGTTTGGCGAAGAGGCGCTGAGTTTCCGACTGCAGGATTCGGGCGCTAAAATCTTGATTACCGATGTCGATAACGTCCATAAAATCGATGCCATACGTCATCATCTCCCCAGTCTGGAAACCATTCTGCTGGTCGGAGCTGGGGGCGATGGTGTCGGTATGGTTGATTTTTGGTCAGGCATGGAAAAGTCCTCTGGTTTTTTCACGCCAGTCGTCACCAATGCCGAAGACCCGTCATTCATCTGTTACACTTCGGGAACCACCGGCAACCCGAAAGGCGCGCTTCACGCCCACCGATCCCTGTTTGGCCATCTTCCGGGCATGGAAATGTTTCATGATTTCCTCCCCCAACCCGGTGACCTGATGTGGACGCCTGCGGACTGGGCCTGGATTGGCGGGTTAATGAACTGCCTGATGTGTTCCTGGCATCATGGGGTTACCAACCTCGCTTATCGTGCCAAAAAATACGATCCGGAAGCCGCCCTGCGATTGATGGCTCGCTATGAGGTCCGCAATACCTTCATGCCGCCAACGGCCCTAAACCTGATGCGTGGTATTAGCGATGTGCCGCAGTTTGGTGCCAATTTACGCACGGTCGCCTGCGCTGGAGAGCCCATGGGGGCTGAGTTGCTCGATTGGGGAAAACAAGCCTTTGGCTTAACTTTCAATGAGTTTTACGGCCAAACCGAATGTAATCTGGTAACCGCTAACTGTCAGGAAATCATGCCTGTCAAACCGGGCTCAATGGGCCGTGCTGCCCCGGGCCACTGCGTCGAAATTATCGATCAGAACGGGCACATATGCGCCCCTGGTGAAGAAGGTGAAATTGCCGTCAAGGCGCCAGACCCGGTGATGCTGCTACGCTATTGGAATAACCCTGACGGAACGGCGCAAAAATATCGCGGTGATTGGCTGTTAATGGGCGACCGGGGATCAAAAGACGAAGACGGCTATTTGTGGTTTGTCGGCCGCGCCGATGATGTCATTACCTCGGCAGGCTACCGAATTGGCCCGGGTGAAATTGAAGATTGCCTATGCAAGCACCCCGCCGTCGCCCTAGCCGCAGCCATCGGTGTTCCCGATCCCTTGCGCACGGAAGTGGTCAAGGTCTTCATCAAATTGACCCCTGGTCATCGGGGCAGTGCGGCGTTAGAGGAGGAAATCAGAACCTTCGTCAAAACCCGTTTGAGCCCCCACGAATACCCCCGATTGATCGAATTTGTCGATACACTGCCCATGACCGCCACAGGAAAAATCCGCCGCAAGCAACTGCGGGATACCGAAATTAATCGCACGGAAGGTCAGTAAGCAGAAAAAGCGAAAGCTCACCGCAACAGTTCACGTGCAAACCACGGCTAGAACACTTCCTGCGATTTTTGGATCACCAAAAGTGTTCTAACTAGTTGATATCCCCGCAAACCCACGTTCGCGAATGAACCTATTCGCTCCGGTTTTGCTCTAATCTCGCTTAGCGCGATTTACTGACGCACCACCAAAAATCGATGACGCTATCCTGAGCGCGAACCCGCACCCGGACCTCCAGTGATCAATCCAAGTCCCTCAGGTCAGTCAATCCCACCAAGCTCAGGGTTTGGCGATGGCGACCCGTTCGATGACAAAACCGTCTGCCGACGGAAACCGCTCGTCAATCAGACGCCGGGCGTCAACTTCATCTATGGCGACAATATCGTGAAGATGAGTATCCGCCCATTGATCGTCAAAGAAGTCGTGGCTTTGGTTATCCTTGACCAAAGACCGCACGTCCTTGTTATAGAGAGCCACTTCGAAAACTTGGTGACCATTGCATGGCATTTGCAACATTTTGCCCGACCCTTATAAACCCGGTTCAATTGAACCGGTTGTTGTTTTAGAAGCCCAACCTGTCCGACACTTGATGGTCTTTTGAGCCAGGCCCTTTTGGATAAGATACTCTGCTTGCAAGTAATCAAGTCTAAATATCTTACAGAAAAAATTGTTAACAAAGACTTGAAGTAAGTCAATCACCTAATTTTACTTGCAGACGTTATTTTTTGCGAATTGGAGAATACCGAGGGCCGTACCGCCATCCACATTTCGTCCAGCCAGACCTGACGGCGGGTGTGTTTGACAGGCCCCGAGATCAATTGAACGCTTTGCTATACCAAGGAAATTCATTTTTCGGATACTTATGCTAAACTGCGATTCGTCAATTTAACCGTAGATTAACCGCAATGTCGGAAAATCTAATCTTCCTTGTGAGAAAGACCGATGGCCGAAGAAAATCAGACCTCCGCACTGGAAACCGAGCTTGAAGCCCTGCTGGATGTGGAGGTGGAGATTACCGCTGTTCTTGGAACGGCGATGATGCCGATTTCACAAATCCTAAAACTTGGCCGTGGCGCTGTTGTCGAATTGAACAGGAACGTCGGGGAAGATATTGAAGTTCATGCCAACAACCGCATGGTTGCCCATGGCGAAGTGGTTGTGGTGGATGACCGCCTTGGCGTCAATCTGACCGACATCCTTTTGCTGGCTGAAGTACAGAAGACCCTCGATGGCGACGAATAGCGAGATTTTGCGTACCGCCAACCTGTTGGTTGAGCACTATGGCGAAATGGCACCGGCCGGTGCCAAGATTAAAGCTGACCAACTGGACGCCAAAGGGGACAACGCGGGGCGGCGGACGTGGCTGAGGATCGCCAGGGCGGCAGAAGACATGCTGTCGGAAATCTGTCCGCCCACCAGCACCATACACTGAGATCAATCCGCGTTGATATTACGGTCGCAAGATCAGGCTGTTGCCTTGAACCTCATACCCTGACAGTCGCCTAAGGAAGCTCATGCCGAGCAGAGATTCACCCATATCGGCACTGTTAACAGATGCCCGCACATCACGAAGCACTAACGGCCCGATCGCTATTTTGTTCAGTTTTACCGGCGCACCTTGGGTGCTGCCATTTGCCGTATAATAAGTTTTGCTGAATTTTAACCGCGTCAGGTCGAATCCCAGCCGCTTGGCATCCGCTGGACTAATCACCGTATCGCTAGCCCCCGTATCAACAAGAAAAAGAACCGTCGTTCCGTCAACCTGTGCGTTAACCAGAAAGTGACCGTTCGATGCCATACGAATAATGACCGTCTCACCGTCAACTTGGGCAGTTTGTGGCAACAGTTCCCCCTGCAGGCGATTTAAAACACCTTCAGCCTCGTCACGAAAACTGTAAACAGTAAAAATCCCAACGCCCAGCATAACCCAGATCGTCGCGTAACGGATAACGGGGACACCTTTGAAGCGCCGGTTCATAACCGCAGCGCCGATCAGGGCGGTCAACATAAGCAGACTATAGGTCAGGCTGATTTGCGACCCTTGGTCGGCCAGACTGCCGGGAAATTGAAGGGTAAGGAATACAACTAGGGTGACGAGAACACCGGCACCAACCAGCCCCCATATAAGCGGCGGGATCTTCACTCAGGGTTCCACACATTCAAATACACTGGTGCGGGTCTGAAAGTATAATGTCGAGGCACTGGATGTCATAGGTGAGGTCTGGGCATGTTTGGCGGTAAGGCCAAATTGATCGCAATGGCGTTCAGCCTGCCACTCGGCGACAAAAAATTTATCTGCCGGATGGACCACAGACACCTGTTTACCCGTCACCTGAACCGCGCAACCAGTGACACCAATAACAACACCTAGACACAATATCTTGACCAAGACGGAGGTGAATAGCATCCACCTCTGCTCCAGCCCCCAAACGCAACGCCCAACGATGACCTTAGCCGCCTTCCAACGTCCGTGCCTATTCAATGATAACGATACTAATCTCAACATTCGCTTTCCTATGTGTCTGAGTATCGGCGATGGCCTGCGGAGAGGCCGTACCGCAGGATGGCTTAGGGAAACCACAAAATCCAGCTTTCCTGAGCAAAATCATCGGCAATAGCGGCCTAATTTCTCTAAACTGTAACATCTTGAAATCAATATTCGGTGTTTTGACACATTTCAGACACAACAGTTTGCTATTTTTGGCGTTAAGGTAATCTTAACCAATGGACTGGAGAAGGTTGAAATGTGGACCCACAATCGCTCAAAATTAATTAACGACCTCAATGAAACAGCGTTGGGACTCATCGACGAAGCAGAATACACCACATCTGAGCACAGCGTCGATTTGATCGAATTGGCTGGCACCTTAGACCGCCTACGCGTCGAACTGATACAAGATCGCAACCGTCCAAATACCAACACTCATGTGGCCACAGACACGCCTTATATCAGTATCGTCCGGGCAAACTTTGCCTGACAGAACGTTGCGGCAACCATGAGACAAGCCCCGTCGCCGGAGAATTGATGCGACCGACTTAAACTGATCCAGACAGCATAACAGGAGCTCAGCAAATAAAAGCTAAGCTCCTGTTATCACTTTGGAATTTGGTACGCCCGACAGGATTCGAACCTGTGACATCCTGATTAAAAGTCAAGCGCTCTACCAACTGAGCTACGGGCGCCGAAACTGCGGCGGAAGATAAGGATGCAGGCGGCAAGGGTCAATCTCTTTTTGATGCCGTCAGCTTATTCTTTTCAGATTTTAACCGGATTGAGATTTTTCGTACTTAGCCTGTAATAAAACTTTAACGCGCGGCGAAACGAAATGACCAACGTCCCCCCCCAGCTTACCAATTTCTTTGACGAATCTTGAGGCGATAAATTGATGATTTTCCGACGCCGTTAAAAAAACCGTCTCAACATTCGAATTGAGACGCCCATTCATGCTGGCCATCTGAAATTCATATTCAAAATCGGACACGGCTCTTAAACCACGGACAATGATCGACGCGCCGACATCATCGACAAAGTTCATCAATAACGTGTCGAAGGGAAGCACTTCCACCCGGGTCGATATGCCGTTTCCAGCGGCGTCCAGTTCACCACGTAACATGGCGACCCGTTCATCCAGGCTGAACAACGGGTCTTTACCGACGTTAACCGCCACGGCGATAACAAGCCGGTCGAAAATACCGGCGGCACGTCGAATGATATCCATGTGACCATCAGTTACCGGGTCAAAGGTCCCAGGATAAACAGCCGTCCGTTCAGTCATCGCGGCCCCCTTCATCGGCATCCGTTGATGGCGTAGCATCCGCCGTCACCCCCACGTCACTGCTGTCGTCGGGTGTGACGACGCCCAGCGCCTGATTTTCGTCATTTTCGGTTTCGTCTTCATCGTCATCAAAATCACGCAGGCGACTAACAGAGACCACATGTTCATCGTCAGAGGTCTTGAATACACTGACACCGCGACTGGACCGCCCGACCACACTGATCTTATCAATCGGGCAACGAATGATTTGGCCGCCGTCACTGACCAACATGATCTGATCGGTATCAACAACGGTAAAGGCAGCGACAATCTTGGTTGATCTTCCCTTAGCGCGGCCAAGCTCAATACCGGTAATCCCCTGCCCTCCGCGACCGGCAATGCGGTATTCATAGGCCGAAGTGCGTTTGCCCATGCCGTCTTCCGTTAAGGTAAGAATGAACTCGTTTTCGTCTGACATCTTCTGGAAGAAAGGATCCTCCAATTTGGCCGCCAATTGCTGGTCTCGGGCTTGGTCATCCGGACGGTCGGCATAGTCGCTACTGGCCAATCGGCGCCCTGCATTGACAGCTTGCAAAAATTCATCGCGCTGTTCCGTATTGACTTCGACGTGACGGATAATCGACATGGCGATAACTTCATCGCCTTTCGCTAGCTTGATCCCACGCACACCCGTTGACGTTCGCCCGGAGAAGACCCGAACATCCGTGACCGGGAAGCGGATGACCTTGCCGCCTGAGGCCAATAACAGCACATCATTGTCTTCCGAGCAGGTGCTGACCCGCACCAGCTTATCACCATCGTCAAGTTTCATGGCGATTTTGCCATTGGCTTTTACGTTGGTGAAGTCCGATAGGGAATTACGCCGCACATTGCCGCTGGCCGTCGTGAACATGACAAACAATTCGGCCCAGCTTTCCTCATCCTCCGGCAACGGCATCAGAGTTGATATCGTCTCGCCTTGATCCAGGGGCAGCAGGTTGATCAGCGCCTTGCCGCGGGCCTGGGGACTGCCTAAGGGTAGCTTGTAGACTTTGGTTTTATAAACCATGCCTGTCGATGAGAAAAACAGCACCGGTGTATGGGTATTGACGACAAACACCTGTTCGACAAAATCCTCATCACGGGTTGCCATGCCGGAACGGCCCTTACCACCACGACGTTGGGCCCTATATGTGGACAGCGGAACCCGCTTGATATAACCGGCAGCGGTAACCGTCAGCACCATATCTTCGCGCTGGATCAAGTCTTCAATATCGTGCTCGAATTCGCTTTCTATAATCGTCGTACGCCGGGCGTTCGCAAATTGATCACGGATGACAACCAATTCAGCGCGCAGAAGAGAGAATAATTTGTCTCGAGAGCTCAAAATTGACAAATATTCTATGATTTCATCACCGAGGGCTTTCAGATCATCACCAATCTTGCCGCGCTCCAACCCCGTCAATCGGTGCAAGCGCAATTCCAGGATGGCTTTGGCCTGAGCCGCCGACAACATATACGTGCCATCGACGACCCGGTGCCCAGGTTCATCAAGAAGCTCGATCAACGGGGCCACGTCAGAGGCGGGCCAATTGCGGGCCATCAATTGCGCCCGCGCAGTTTGCGGATCAGGGGCCGCGCGTATCAAGGCGATAACCTCATCAATATTGGCAACCGCAACAGCAAGACCAGCCAACACATGGGCTTTGTCGCGGGCTTTCCCCAATTCGTATATGGTCCGCCGACGAATGACCTCTTCGCGGAACTTGACGAAGGCGACGATGATTTCGCGCAAATTCATCAATTTCGGCTGGCCACCATCAAGGGCCAGCATATTGACACCGAAACTGGTTTGCAGCGGCGTGAAGCGGAACAGCTGGGCAAGGACAACATCTTGTTCTGCGTCACGCTTGAGCTCAATCACAACCCGAACGCCGTCACGATCAGATTCATCACGCAGGTCTGAGACACCTTCGATTTTTTTGTCGCGCACAGCTTCAGCCATATGCTCCAGCATTCGCGACTTATTTACCTGATAGGGCACTTCGTGAACGATAATGGCAAAACGATCTTTGCGGACTTCTTCGACCGACGTACGCCCGCGCATGACAACTGAGCCGCGCCCGGTATGCAGGGCTTTCAACACGCCCTGACGACCGAGGATCAGCCCACCTGTGGGGAAATCCGGTCCTTGAACGTGATTTTCAATGATTTCCTCGATCGAAATATCGGGGTTGTCGATATAGGCGCAGCACGCATCGACAACTTCGCCTAAATTATGGGGCGGAATGTTTGTCGCCATACCGACTGCAATTCCGCCAGCGCCATTGACGAGGAGATTTGGGTATCCCGCCGGAAGAACCACCGGTTCACTAACCGATTCATCATAGTTGGGACGGAAATCAACGGTGTCTTTGTCGATGTCCTCAAGCAGCGTGTGGGCCGACTTGTCGAGGCGTGCTTCGGTGTAACGCATGGCAGCTGCTTTATCGCCATCCATCGAGCCAAAGTTCCCTTGGCCGTCGATCAGCGGCAAACGCAAGGAGAAATCTTGAGCCATACGCACCATTGCGTCATAAATCGCCTGGTCACCATGGGGGTGATATTTACCCATGACATCACCGACGATACGGGCTGATTTACGGTAAGGCTTGTTGTATTCGAAGCCGCTCTCTTTCATCGAATAGAGAATGCGCCGATGCACCGGCTTCAACCCATCACGAACGTCCGGCAACGCGCGTGAGACGATTACGCTCATTGCGTAATCGAGATACGACGAGCGCATTTCATTTTCTATGGAAACTGCCGTTATATCAGAATCAGGGCCCCCGGTCGGAGCCGAATTGGTGGGTGAGGTCAAAGAATTTTACCAAATAATTTCAAAGGCTTAACTAAAAACAGAGCAACAGTACGTGTTGCTCTGTCGATTTCATGAAATTTACCATTTTAAACCCTGGCGCACAACTCCCAGTACCGCGTGTTTTCACCCTGGCATCCTGGAGAAAATGGCCATCAAGCATTCTCTTTTTGCGGAGTGTGGACAAGAAGAAACCAAACGGCGCCAGCAAAGGCGATACACACCGGCAACGTCACCGTCGCGTTCACCGCATTCCAACCGAACTTATCAAGTAAAGCCCCTGATGAGAAGCTGGCGATCGCAACCATGCCAAACACCGTGAAGTCATTAAGCGCCTGTACCTTTGACTTCTCTTCTGGTCGATAGGCATCGGTGAGCAGGGTCGTGCCGCCAACAAACATAAAATTCCAGCCAAGCCCCAAAAACACCAACCCACCCCAAAAATTGAGAAAATCGATCCCGGCCAAATTGATCGACATGGCAATCGCATTCAACAATGTGCCGGTAATTATGATTTGCAAGACGCCAAATTTCTTGATCAGGCGCCCAGTCACGAAACTGGGGGCAAACATGGCCAAGGCATGCCACTGAATAATTGTTGCAGAATCAGAAAACCCAAAGCCACACATTTTCATGGCAATCGGGGTTGCGGTCATGACAAGGACCATAACGGCATACCCCAAGGTCGCTGACGTCACAGCGACAATAAATACCGGTTGGCGGGCGATTTCACCTAAAGGCCTTCCCTTCACGGAAATCCCCACATGTGTCGGTTTGGGAACCGAGATCGCTTGCAACAACACGATCGTCGCCATACTTAAGCCAATAATCGCCACGTAACCGCCAACAAACAGAACCGGGGCAAATGCATTGGCGCCCCACTTGGCAATTTGCGGTCCGACGATAGCGGCAAACACGCCACCAGCCATAACATAAGAAATAGCCTTAGCCTTATAAGCGTCAGAAGCCGTATCCGCCGCTGCGAAACGGTAGTACTGCCAAAACGCATTGTGGGCACCAAGCAAACCGCTGGCGAGGACAAACAACGAAAAATCTGACTGATAAATGGCATATACGGCAAGCGACGCGCCACCGACCCCTATCGCCTGACCAAAGGTAAAGCCGATTTTACGCCCGAACCGCCCCATCATCAAAGACGCCGGGATTGTCGTCAGCGTCGTCGCTGTAAATTGAATAGCCAATGGCAAGGTCGCCAGAGACTTATCGTCCGCAAGCATCAGGCCAACCAATGATGCGACCGTCATTACCAACGAAGAGCCGGTATTCGACAGAGCCTGACAGACTGATAGGACGAGGACATTGCGTTTTGCCACCGAATCATTGGACACAGTCAAGGGAATGGAATTCGTCACGGGATCAGCCTGCGAGAAATAATATGCTTAAGAAAATGCAATCCACCTATATCACAGAGATACGGCAGGGCAAGGATTCGAAGCCGCCTCAGCAGGTCGCCAATTCCCAGAAATAAAATTTATCCTCTTGACATTATTCGTGTAATGTATAAACGGGGCGCGTTAATACGTTGTGCATTCGTCTTGTGTGCCTCATGATTGATCCACGCGCAGGCGCGGTCGGCCAAGTTGCTTTCCTGACATTGTAAGCGTTAATTTAGCGCGCCGGAGTTTTTGGGCGCGCGCAATCTGAGTAATTAAAGGAAACTAACTATGACTAACGGTACTGTAAAATGGTTCAACGCCACCAAAGGATTCGGTTTTATCGAGCCCGAAGATGGCGGCCAGGACGCTTTTGTTCACATTTCCGCCCTTGAAAGTAACGGCATCTCCACACTGGCCGATGGCCAGAAGGTCAGCTACGAGCTGGTCACCGGCCGTAATGGCAAGGAAGCTGCTGAGAACGTTCAGCTTCGGGACTAAGTCCTTATGCAGTCGGGCCGGGGATATTTACCTTCCCCGGCCCACCGTACTGCACCCAACCAAATTTGAGATATTATATGATAAAATTTTCCGGGCTCGATCTAATCGAGCCCTTGCAGCGGGCTTTGTCCGCCGAAAACTACAACACAGCAACGCCTATCCAGGCACAATCCATTCCCCATCTTCTTGCCGGTCGTGATCTATTGGGCGTCGCCCAGACAGGCACCGGAAAAACCGCAGCGTTCGTCCTACCAATGCTGCAGGACCTAGAAGCAACCGCGAACGGTCAACCCCGACCAGGACGCCCACGCGCCCTAATTCTTGCGCCGACCCGCGAACTGGCGGTCCAGATTGGTGACAGCGTCAGCGTCTACGGAAAATTCCTAAACATCCGCTCGACCACCATTTTCGGCGGTGTTCCCGCTGGGCGGCAGATAAAGGCTTTAAATCAGGGCGTCGACATTGTCATCGCCACACCGGGCCGACTGCTAGATCTTCTCAACCAGAGAAAACTGCACCTTGATGCCGTCAGAATATTTGTTCTTGATGAGGCCGATAGGATGCTCGACATGGGCTTCATCCATGATGTCCGTAAAATCGCCGCACTGGTAGATCGTGATCGGCAAACCTTGCTGTTTTCTGCAACCATGCCACCCGCCATTTCCAAATTGGCGAGCGGCTTGCTGTCTGACCCTGTTCGGGTTGAGGTTGCGCCCCAATCAACGACGGCTGAACGGGTTCAGCAAAAAGTTCTCTATGTGGGGAAATCGAACAAAAACCAGCTTCTCGGTGTTCTTCTTGGTGACGACAGCATTTCCCGGGCGCTGGTCTTCACTAGAACCAAGCATGGGGCCAACAGGGTGGCCAAATTTTTAGAACAATCCAGTGTGCGCACCGGCGTCATTCACGGCAATAAAAGCCAAAGTGCCCGCCAAAAGGCGCTAGAGGGCTTCAAAAACAATCAGCTCCGCATCCTGGTTGCGACTGACATCGCCGCACGAGGCATTGATGTCGACGGGGTCACCCATGTCATCAATTTTGACTTGCCAAATGACGCGGAAACCTATGTCCACCGTATCGGTCGTACGGCCCGCGCCGGGGCCACCGGTCAAGCTATCTCTTTTTGTTGCCATGAAGAACGCGGGTATTTGCTTGATATCGAAAAAGTCACCAAACAACTCGTCGACGTCGATATCGACCACCCCTTCCATGCACCTGAGATCGCGACGGCACCTCCGGCCAAAATCAAGCAAGGTGGCGCCAGGTCGGCAAAACCACGCTCAAACAACCCAAAAAGCCAGTCGCGCCACCACCGAGGCCGACGCCAAAATGGCTCAAGAAATGCCTCCCAAGCAGCTTAAAGCAAAACCGGAGCGAATAGGTTCATTCGCGAACGTGGCATTGCGGGGATATCAATGAATTAGAGCGTATCCGGTGAATCGAAAATCGCCGGATGTGCTCTAGAACGTGGGAGTGATAGCGCCTGCAGAAAAACCAACTCTGCCGTCGATATCATAAAAAGTCAAAAAAGCCTGATCCGGTCTCGGATCAGGCTTTTTAAACATTAATTCACCAGTGTTATTAAAACGGAATCTCATCATCGAGATCGCCGCCGCCGGAAGCCGGGCTACCGCCACCACTGCTATCAGGACTGCCCCAATCGGGACCATCACCAGACGAGCCACCGCCGCCACCGGAAGGACCATTGTCAAACCCACCGCCACCGCCGCCTTCGCCACGGCCATCAAGCATTGTTAACGTGCTATTGAAACCCTGTAGAACAACCTCTGTCGTATATTTTTCAACACCGTCTGTTCCGGTCCATTTGCGGGTCTGAAGAGCGCCTTCGATATAGACCTTCGAGCCTTTTTTAAGAAAGCGCTCGGCAATACCGGCGAGGCCTTCCGAAAACACGACGATACGGTGCCATTCCGTTTTTTCACGACGTTCACCGGACTGCTTGTCTTTCCAAGACTCCGATGTGGCAATCGAAAAATTGGCGATTTTGCTGCCGCTTTGGGTAAAGCGAATTTCTGGATCACGGCCTAAATTGCCGACGAGAATAACTTTATTTACTGAACCTGCCATTAGCTCCCCCTTTTGAAAAACTTGAGCGCACCATACATCCTCGTCAACCGAGGTTCTAGTGGATAACGTCGAGAAAATTCCACCCGCCGCCTAACTGATCTGGTCTGGTTGCGGGTTTTTTGATTTTTCGATGAATTGCCGAACCGATTCAACAATTGACTCATCGTCCTCACCCAGTTTCACCAACGCCAAGACGCCGACCTCAACCAGAGCCATTCCCCACACGTACTGATTTACACCCTGTTCTTGAAACTGCTCAAGTGCCGCAGACAGTATGATATCCGCCTTGTCAAAATCTGCATCCATATCTTGGTTCATTGATTGTCCTTTGCTGAAATTGGCGACGAACGGTATCAGGCGAGCCGTTTTCTGTGATGCCCGTCCCGGCCATGGTTTACGACGGAAATCGGTGTCATATCAAGCGCCACTCTAACTTTTGATGATCGATATTTTTGGCTGTCATCACCGGTGAAAACGTGGGCCCCGCAGATGCTAGGGCTTTACCTCGGCATCAATTCGCATTACTTCTGTGCGGTTCAGAATGGTGGAGGAATTCGATTTGGTTTCGACGGGCAAAATTGTCGTCTGCGGTGCGCGGGAGCACAACTTAAAAAACATTGATGTGGAGATCCCGCGCGATAGCCTGTCAGTTATTACCGGGTTAAGCGGGTCGGGAAAGTCGTCGCTTGCTTTCGATACGATTTATGCGGAAGGCCAGCGCCGTTACGTTGAAAGCCTGTCTGCCTACGCCCGGCAATTTCTCGAGTTGATGCAAAAACCAGATGTCGACTCGATAGAGGGTCTATCGCCCGCGATTTCGATTGAACAAAAGACGACGTCAAGAAATCCCCGATCAACCGTCGGAACGGTTACTGAAATCTACGATTACATGCGCCTGTTATTTGCCCGCACCGGCATCCCCCACTCGCCGGCCACGGGACTGCCGATTGAAAGCCAGACCGTTAGCCAGATGGTTGATCGGGTAATGATGATGGAGGCGGGAACCCGGCTTTTGCTGCTGGCGCCAATCGTCCGCGGACGCAAAGGTGAATACCGTAAGGAATTTCAAGACCTGGCAAGGCGAGGATTCCAGCGTGTCCGCATCGACGGTGAACTTTACGATATTGAAGACGCACCGGCCCTCGACAAAAAATTCAAACACGACATTGAAGTCGTCGTTGATCGGGTCATCGTTAAGCAGGGTATTGGACAGCGCCTTGCCGACAGTTTCGAAACGGCACTAGGTCTGGCGGACGGTATAACCTATGTCGACGATGCCAGTACCAACGCTGGAAACCAGAAAAAACCTTCAAAAAAGAGTGGCATTAAAGATCACGTACCCGAAGGTCGGACAGTTTTTTCGGCAAAATTTGCCTGCCCTGTGTCCGGTTTTACGATCGATGAGATCGAACCGCGCTTATTTTCCTTTAACAACCCCTTCGGTGCCTGCACCGCCTGCGATGGGCTGGGGACTGAAATGTACTTCGATTCCGAGTTGGTGGTCCCCAATGAAACCCTGTCGCTTCAACAAGGTGCGCTGTCTCCTTGGGCCAACTCGTCCTCAAAATACTACGGGCAAACGCTTGAATGTCTGGCTAATCATTATGGGTTTAAATTAACCGACAAGTGGTCAACGCTGTCCAAGCAGCATCGTGAAGTCGTCCTGTTCGGATCCGGGCGCGATGACATCACCATGCGCTATCATGACGGTTCAAAATCCTACGAAATCACCAAACCCTTCGAGGGTGTCATCCCCAATATGGAGCGGCGCTGGCGGGAAACCGATTCAAATTGGGTACGCGACGAATTATCACGCTACCAGACAACAACGATATGTTCGGTATGCAAAGGCTACCGCCTCAAACCAGAAGCCTTGGCCGTTAAAATCAACGACTTGCATATTGGTCAGGTCGTCGAAATGGCGATTGATGAGGCGAGAGACTGGTTTACCAAACTTGATGACAAACTGACGGAAAAACAAAGTCAAATCGCCTATCGCATCCTGCGCGAAATTAACGAACGGCTGAATTTCCTATCCAATGTTGGTCTCGAATACCTCACCCTCAGTCGCTCGTCGGGGACACTATCTGGCGGTGAAAGCCAGCGTATCCGATTGGCGTCACAAATTGGATCTGGCTTAACCGGCGTCCTATATGTGCTGGACGAGCCCTCTATCGGATTACATCAGCGCGACAATGCCCGGTTACTGGAGACCCTGAAGCGGCTTCGCAACCTCGGCAATACAGTTATTGTGGTTGAACATGATGAAGACGCCATCCGCATGGCCGATTATCTGATCGACATCGGACCCGGCGCTGGGATTCACGGCGGTCAGGTCATCGCCCATGGCACGCCGGAAGAGGTGATGTCGACGCCAGAGAGTCTGACCGGACAGTATTTGACCGGAATGCGCCGTATTGAAATTCCGAGATCCCGGCGCAAACTCAAACGCGGCCACCACCTCACCCTAAAGGGTGCTCGTGCGCATAACCTGCAAAATGTTACCGTCAAATTCCCGCTTAGCACCTTCACGTGTATTACCGGCGTTTCCGGCGGCGGCAAATCAAGCTTGGTGGTCGAGACACTGTACAAAGCTTTGGCGCGGCGTTTGCACAATGCCCGCCTACACCCGGGCGAGCATGAAAAACTTGAAGGCGTTGAACGGATCGACAAAATCGTCGATATCGACCAGTCCCCCATTGGACGAACCCCTAGATCAAATCCAGCAACTTACACCGGTGCCTTCACCCCTATTCGCGACTGGTTCTCGGCCCTGCCAGAGGCCAAAACGCGCGGATATAAACCGGGGCGGTTCTCGTTTAACGTTAAGGGTGGGCGCTGTGAGGCCTGTAAGGGTGATGGCGTCATCAAGATCGAGATGCATTTCCTCCCTGACGTTTACGTGCAATGTGACGTTTGTGCAGGCAAACGTTATAACCGGGAAACTCTTGAAGTTCGCTTCCGAGATAAATCGATCGCCGAAGTTCTTGATATGACGGTCGAGGAAGCCTCCGATTTTTTCAAAGCCGTGCCGACCATCCGCGACAAGATGGAGACGCTGAAGCGGGTTGGTTTGAGCTATATCCATCTCGGCCAACAAGCGACGACGCTTTCAGGTGGCGAAGCCCAGCGGGTGAAACTGGCCAAGGAATTGAGCCGCCGCGCGACCGGAAAAACCATCTACATTCTGGACGAACCGACAACCGGCCTACACTTCGAAGATGTCAAAAAACTTCTCGAAGTCCTTCATGCCCTGGTCGAACAGGGCAATACGGTGATTGTCATTGAACATAATCTGGAAGTTATCAAAACAGCCGACTGGATTATTGATCTCGGCCCAGGTGGTGGGAACAAAGGCGGACAGATCGTTGCTGAAGGAACACCGGAAGACGTGGCTTTGGTCGAAGACAGTTATACCGGTCAGTACTTGGCGCCCTATCTTGATGCTAGACCCAAAAAAAGCGCCTAGGTGGTGATAAGATGGCTTCAATCATGCGCCGCATTGAGTTCACGCCTGAAGCTCTGAACACGCGTGCCAAAGGTTCGTTAATTGAATGGATGGGCGTAACAATTCTTAGTGTTTCGGACGGGGAATTGACGGCAAAAATGGCCGTCACTGCCAACCACATGGCGCCCAACGGCTTTCTTCACGCGGCGGCAGTGATTGCTCTGGCTGATTCATCTTGTGGCAACGCGACCATCATCCACCTTCCCGACGGCGCCGAAAATTTCACCACCGTGGAATTGAAAAGCAACCATTTGGGGACCGCCCGTGACGGAACGCTGCAGTGCACGGCCACAGCTCAGCACCTTGGCCGGACGACCCAGGTATGGGACGCAACCGTCAGTCATGCCGAAACAGGCAAAACCATCGCTCTCTTTCGCTGCACGCAAATGATCCTGTGGCCAAAATAACCCTATTTCCTTGACCCGGCGCCATCGTGTAGGGTCACCGTGACTTATTAATGAGGACAAAATGCCAAAAGATATTAAAGATACTGTGATAAAAATTGTCTTGTTTTCCTTCGTGATCGGGCTGGTGATCAGCTTTTTCGATATCAACCCTAAGGAACTTTTGGCCAATTTTGGTGACACCGTTCAAAGTATTTTTGGCATCGTCGCAAGGGTCATCGAATGGGGCGTAAAGTATGTCCTTTTAGGTGCCGTCGTCGTTGTTCCCGTATGGTTGGTATTCTTCCTGCTCGGTAAGCTGAAAACAAAGTAGTTTTACCGTCAATTGGGTTTGACCTTCCCCCAACAGACAAGATTAAATTCGATCCATGCAAAAAAAACCGCTCTTATTTGTCGCGTTTATAGTGCTCTGTCTGGTCGCCGTCGGTGGTGGTAACCAGCTCCGCCATTGGCTGAACCCAGAAGAACCCACGCCCAAGAATTCACTGTTCACCAGTTTAGGAAATTCTATCAAAGGGATGGTGCGCGCCCACCTCGGGGTCGATGGCACGAACCCCAAGGACCCGAAACTGGTCGCCTTGGGCCAGTCGCTCTATGCCGACCACTGCGCCTCTTGCCACGGCAAAGCTTTGGAAGGACAAGCCAATTGGCGTCAGCGCACGCCCGAAGGTACCTTACCGGCCCCGCCGCATAACGCCGACGGACATACATGGCATCATCCCGACCAGTTGCTTTTTGATTACACCAAAAAAGGCGGACAAGCGCTTGCGCCGAAGGGGTTTAAGAGCGGCATGCCAGGGTTTTCCCAGCAACTCCGTGACGAGGAAATTTGGGCAGTGTTGTCGTTTATCAAAAGCAGGTGGCCGGCAGAGGTGCAAGCGAGACAATCGAAGCTCAACCCTAAAAACTAGTCGTAACGTCTTTTACGCAGCGGTATCGGCACCGAATACCTGCCCGGCGAACACTGGGTAGGTTTTAGCGATTTCTCGACTAATGCGGGTCCGAAGTAGCGTAAGTTCCGTCTGCGTCGGCTCAGCCGATGTGGGGATGTCATCCGGGATATCAAACTCGAAACCGGTGTTATCAAGAATTTCTTCCAATGTGTGCCCGGGGTGAATCGTTTCCAGTCGAAACCGAGCAATCTTGGGGTGAAATGTCATCAAGCACAGCTCGGTTACCAGCGCCTTAGGGCCTCCTGGCCGATAGACATCAGGGGTACTTATTCCAGGGGCGCTGATAAAATCGACGGCCTCGACAAAGACACGCCGTGTATGTTCTGGGCGAAACAATATGACTTTAGGAATAACAAAATACATATGCGCCGAGCCAAATGAGCCGGCGAAACGCCGTTCTGATTGAGGGTAAGTCCCTGTGCCGACCAGATTAATATTGGCGCGGCCATCAATCTGGACGCCGCCCAGAAAAAACGCGTCAATACGGCCCTGCCCGGCCGCGTCAAACAATTCCCGCCCGCCATCCGTGAACGGATTGTTAGCGTCACCGTGAATAATCGACACCCGCAAGCGACCATTTGTCATCGCCTGGGTGAGTAATGCGGCGGCTCCGGGGATCGGCGACGCCGCACCAACGGCCACATGGCGAACCATCGGGTCATCCAATAACCGTGCCACAGTGGCGATCAGAAACTCTGCCTTATGATAGCTCATGGGCAGGCGTTTGCCTCACTACGCAATCCGTTCAAGGAAAGATACTCGTCAAAGCCGTCGTCGGATTGTGCCGCCCGCGCATAGGCGTTGATTGCCTTATTATCACGCTTATAACACGCCGGTATCCCAAGCGGCTTGGCACCGGCTGGCGCTTCTGTCAGCGCCGAAATATACAAGCTGGACAAGGTCCCGGCGGCCGTCGTTTCTGATCCAAGAAGGTCATCGTCTGTAATCCTCTCGACGGTCACAAGCGTTTCTTTGGCGGCATGCGCGAGCGTCATCAATTCGCGCCGCTTGCCAATCCAGGCATTGCCGTTGCGATCGGCAAGAGGGCTATGGATTAGCGCGAAATCAGGACGGATTGCCGGAATCAGAGCGATTGGACCACGGCCTTGCCCGAATGGGTCATCAACCACTTTCCAGTCATTCCGAAACTTGAGAACATCTGAGCCGATCAGGCCGCTCAGAGGCATGAAGGGCACCCCTTTTTCCGCCGCCTGAAGGGCCGTATGCACCGCCGGGCAGGTTGAATCTTTCATGATGATCCGGCGTTCCTGAACCGCCGCCGTAAATCGTGGTGCTGCGCCACTTTCTCCTAGGCTCACCGCCGCCGCTTCCACAGAACGGACACATCCAGCGCCAATCAGCATGTCAACGGCCATTCCGCCGATGGGAACACAAATCACATCAAGATTGCGGGCCCGGCGTCGAATTAACGCTCTCACCAGCGCCATAGGCACATAGCTGTATTCGGGCGGCAGAGCAACGTGGGCCCCGTCCGCGACGCGTGCAGCCAGCTGATCGATCAGTTCAATAGCAATCATATGCTGATAATACGTCGCGTGCTGACAAACACCAAGCGGTCAATATGCCCTAGTCTTCAGATGATTTTTCCAACCCGGTGCAGCCTCGAGTGTCGGTGTTTTTGAAATTGGCCCCGCGGATATCGGCGTTGGTGAAATCCGCGTCCATAATCAAAGAGCCAAAAAAATCGACATCCCGAAGATCAGCATCCCTAAAGTCTACCGATTCCAAATCGGCATTACGAATCACCGCACCATTCAACAACGCGCCACGTAGCGTCGCATGAGACAGGTTGGTGCGCCATTCACCGCCCCCGACACCTGAAGACACATTAACTTGGCTAAAGACGACACCAACCAGATTAGCTTGCGTCAGGTTGGCCCGCGCCAGCTTTGCCCCACGCATATCAGCCCGTGCCAAATTCGCGCCCCGCAGATCAGCAAACGAAAGATCGGTCATCAATAATTCAGCCTTTTTCAGCTTTGCACCGGCGAATACACAATAGGCCAGGTTGGCTGCGGACAAATTCGCGCCGTTGAGATTGACCTTCGCCAGATCACACGCCGAAAGATCTGCCCGTTCCCCCTTCTTTCCATTACTCATGACCCAGTCACTATGCTTGGTCAGAATTTCCTGCAAGGACTGATCAAGATCGTCCAGACTTTTGGGTAGTCTTGCATCACCCATTCGCGCCTTAGAGAAATCGACATTGCCGATCATCGCGCCAATCAGGTCGGCGCCCGATAAATCCGCATTATCGAGAATGGTATTACTGAAAACCGCGCCGCTGAATGTTGCACCGCTTAAAATCGCGTCGGTAAAGTCGGCACCTTCCAGGTCACAACCCGTCAGATTTGATAACGACAGGTTCGCGCGCATGAATTTTGCGTTTTTTAGAACACAATCGGTCATATCCGTTTGCACAATAACCGAATCGGCGACTTTCACATTGGTCATGTTGGCCCGCTTGATGATCGCTTTTTCCATGCCTGCAGTTGCATCATCATGGATAACGGGAACCAAATCTCCGCCCTTGCCTTTCGAATTCAAAAGGACACCGTCACGCATGTCGGCGTCGATCAATGAGGCATCACTAAGGTCGGCACCAGCGAGGCACGATCCGCGTAAATCAACCCGCTCTAGATTTGCTCCGGTCATCGTCGAAAACCGTAGATCGGCGGAAAACAAATTGGCATCAGACAGGTCAATGTCACTAAGGTCACAGTGGCATAGAAGTGTGCCGACCATCTCGACCCGGGATAAATTGCGGTCTGAAAAATCGAGGTAGCTGAGATCATGCATGCCTAAGTTCGCGAGTTTTCCGCCCGTGCGCCCCACGATATAGTCTTCATGCCGGTCTAGGATGTCATCCAGTTCCTGCTGAGAAATTTTTTTCCACTGGTTGTCGCCGTCTAACGTATCCTGAAGGCTCATCTTTCCTCACGAAAATGACAGTTGGGTGATCGTACAATAACATCAATACTGTGACGTTTTTACGTTGCCGGATGTGTTGATGATCACTATCTTCCGGCGGCCCGGAAATTCTTGTATATCAGGACAGATTCTAATGTCGAACCCGAAACATGTACATGTCGTTGGTGGTGGACTTGCTGGAAGCGAAGCCGCCTGGCAAATTGCCGCTCGTGGCGTGCCAGTCGTCCTTCACGAAATGCGGCCCGAACGAGGCACTGACGCGCACCATACGGAGGGTCTGGCGGAATTGGTCTGTTCCAATTCGTTCAGGTCCGACGATTATGACTATAATGCCGTTGGCTTGTTGCATGAAGAAATGCGACGCATGAATTCGCTCATTATCTCCTGCGCCGACGCCAACAAAGTTCCTGCTGGATCGGCTTTGGCCGTTGATCGCGAAGGGTTCAGCGACGACGTGACAGCGCGTCTTTCCGCGCACCCCTTGGTCACACTCAAACGCGGTGAAATCGACGGCCTTCCCCCCGAAGATTGGGATAGCGTCATCCTGGCGACAGGGCCGCTGACCTCACCTGCGCTTGCCGAGGCAATTCGTTCCCTAACCGGTGAAGATCAGTTGGCCTTTTTCGATGCCATAGCGCCGATCATCTACAAGGATAGCATTGATTTGTCGAAAGCTTGGTTCCAATCCCGCTACGATAAGGGCGATGGGGCCGATTATATCAACTGTGCCTTGAGCACATCGCAATATGAAACGTTCATCGATGATCTGCTAAACGGCGAAAAAACCGATTTTAAAGAATGGGAAGGAAACACGCCGTACTTTGAAGGCTGCCTGCCGATCGAGGTGATGGCATCACGTGGTCGCCAGACATTGTGTTTTGGCCCCTTGAAACCGGTTGGCCTGACCAATCCCAACACCCCAGATACGCGCAATCATGCGGTCATTCAATTGCGTCAGGACAACGCCCTTGGCACCCTTTATAATATGGTCGGATTTCAGACCAAGCTGACTTACGGCGAACAGAAACGCATTTTCAAAACAATTCCTGGTCTGGAGAATGCCGAATTTGCCAGGCTGGGAGGCCTGCATCGCAACACCTTCATCAACAGTCCGAAACTGCTCGACGATACGCTCCGCCTTAAATCCATGCCTCGTTTGCGGTTTGCAGGTCAAATTACCGGTTGCGAAGGATACGTGGAAAGCGCCGCTGTCGGGCTGATGACCGGACTGTTCACCGCCGCCGAACGCCTGGACACACCGATATCTTCCCCACCCGCAACAACCGCCATTGGGGCAATTCTTAGCCACATTACAGGTGGCGCCATGGCCGAGACCTTCCAGCCCATGAATGTAAATTTTGGTCTATTTCCACCGTTGGATACCGACCATTTGCCAAAGAAACAGCGACCACGCGGTCGAGATCGCAAAAAAAACCTAAGCGAACGCGCCCTAAACGATATACAAAATTGGATAAATAGCCTTTAAAAACAAGTATAAATAGACACGTCGACACGGCCTACTGCAACAGTTCAAAGTGATATATCAGTACGAATTCCAAGTGATCAAAGTTTGCGTGAATGTGCCTACGCAACGTAAATAAAGGTCTATTCCCATATTACCACATACGGGATGCCATGACTGATCAACCACAGAGAATCGGTAAATTTTGAATTTGACGCTCGTGGCAACCAATGTTACCAACATACATTGACGTGTGGAGTATCGTTTTGATGCCCCGGGGGGATATCAAAAAGGAGATGGCGTGTGGCTAGCTCAAAAGTTAATTTCCCCCTCATCGCCAGCTTGGCAACCAAGCTCGTCGTGACTGGCATTGCGGTTTTACCATTTCTACTGACCGCTGCTGCGTGGGCGCAATCTGATTTTTATCGCAACCCGCCGTCATTGCAGGACCAGATCAAGGGCGGCACGCTGCCCGGCATTGAAAGCCGAATTCCACAAACACCTCTAATCGTCCAACCCTATGAACGCATTGGCCACCATGGCGGTGTTTGGCGTTTAGGGATGAAGGGGAATAACGACCGGGCGATGGTTTACCGTACCATCGGATACGAACATCTTGTCCGCTGGGACCCCAATTGGACGCGCATAATTCCTAATGTCGCGCAGTCCTATAGCGTTAACGAAAATGCTACGGAGTATATTTTTCAACTCCGGCCCGGCCTGAAGTGGTCCGACGGCGTACCCTTTACGGCTGACGACATCTTATTTTGGTATGAAGATGTTCTATCCAATAGCGAACTGACGCCCACCCCCTTATCGCATTTTCTAGTCGGCGGAAAATCGCTAAAAGTTAGCAAAATAAATGACTATACCGTACGCTTCAAATTTGCCGCGCCGCATGGCTTATTTCTGAAAACTTTGGCCAGTGGTCGCGATTCAGGGGGGCCAGTCGATTTTCCGCGCCACTGGTTAAAGCGCTTCCACAAGCGTTACAACCCAGACGGCATCGCCGCCGAAATCGCCAAGGCTGGTGCGAAAGACTGGGTTGAATTATTTCTGTTGAAATCCGGTGATGATCGCATTCCCAAGGGCCTTCCCCATTTGATGCGCCAACACATGACGTCGAAATTCGCATCTGAGAAATTTGAGCCTTGGCCAACTCTGAACGGTTGGGGCCTTGACGGCGTACGCCCGGGAGACCCGGCACGTATTGTCGCCCTTAGGAACCCCTATTATTTTAAAATTGACCCGACCGGAAACCAGCTGCCCTACCTCGACCGTGTCGAATATATAACATTCAAAGGCCGTGCCCCAATCCGTGCCATGGCTTTGAACGGACAAATAGGCATGCAAGCCCGTCGTCTGACCGATCCAAAGTCCCAAGCGATTGTCACAAAGCGAAACACCGACGATAAATTTCACTTGTTTTCTCTAATCGCAACAGATTCCAATGATGTGCCTATCGCTCTCAACCTGTCCCATCCCGATGCGGCCAAGCGCATGCTGTTTAACAATCTTGATTTTCGCGCTGCCCTGTCGCACGCTATTGACCGTAACGCCATTATCGAAAAAATATACGGTGGCGTAGGCCAACCCTACCAAGTCGGCCCACGACCGGAATCTCGTTTTTATAATGAACAATTGGCGAGCCAGTATCTGTCGTATGATTTGAAAAAAGCTGACAACCTACTTGATGGTATTGGATTGCGGAAAGGTAAGGATGGTAAACGTGTTGCTGCTGATGGTAGTCCAATTGCGTTCAAGATCCTGGTCCGTGAAGACCACGCCCATAAACAGGCCGCTATGGAAATAATCATCAAAGCATGGCGAACATTAGGTTTGAACGCGGAAATGAATGTGCTTTCCCGACCCGAGTTGGAGGTCAGGCTAAAATCCAATCAATTCGACGCGTCCCTTACCCCTTCGGATGGGGGCTTACAGCCAGATATCGCCCCATCTGCCTATATGCCTTGGACGTTCGAATCGGCGTTTGGCGTCGGATGGGTCAAATGGTTTGCCAATCCATACGACCCGATGGCCATCGAGCCGCCGAATTGGGCAAAAGAACAGATGAAGCTTTATAAAAAACTTCAGGCGTCAGGAAATCCTGATATCCAAGTTTATTTGATGCGCCGGATACTTGATATTACAGCCCAAAATTTTCCGATTATGGGCGTAACCTTGAAGTCTGGAAAAAAAGGCGTCGTCGGACCTAAATTCCACAATGTCCCACGCGCTATTATCAATTCTTGGACCTATCCAACACCTGCCCCAACCAATCCGAGCCAATATTTTGTTGATCCCTGATCCCGAAAGAGCACCCGCCCCGCCCCCGCCTAGCCCACGCAGTTGGTTTGGCGGCGGGTCATCCATGGCCGTTCGTGTCGCTCTGGCGGTCATCACGATTGTCATTTTGGCTTATTCCGTGTTCGGCGTGGTCATGACCAGGACGCTGATTTCGGACATGCGCGCCCGCGCCATTGCTAAGGTCCAAACCCCAGGTCAGCTTTTGCAACAACAGGCATTGCGCTATGACTCATTAGCCAATCGCGCAACAATGACCCAATTGTTAGGCGAAGATTTGGTCGATGGCGTTCTGGTGGGACGAAACAAGGTCATCTTCCATGACCTCAATCCTAAACGCTTGGGCCAGTTAATCACATCAGTCCCAGGTTTCGACCCGGGCTGGTTTCTCGATTCAGCTATAAATCCAATTTTGGTCGAAGAGATGAAGAACGGCCAAGTGATTTTAACCAGTATTACGCCGATTTTTATCGGCGATTCAAAAATCCCGTATTTCCATGCCGTTGTACGTGTTGCCCTCGCCGAATTGGCGAGCAAAGAAGCTGCGTTAACCCGCTGGTTTATAGCCGTCGGCTTAATCTCGGCCATTCTGGTGATCGCGGGTGTGATGGGTGCGTTCCGAATTCTGGTCCTCGGTCGGGTTAAGTATTTATCTGAAGTCGCGACACGCATTGGATCTGGTGATTTAACGGCGAGGGTCGATCATATTGGCACCGATGAACTTGGTGCGCTCGAATTTGCCATGGGTGACATGGCAGAAAGCCTACGCACTTCTTCACGAGAACGAAATGAGGCGATCACGGCCCTGACGGCCAGCGAACATCGCTTTCGCGATTTCACGGAAGTCTCTTCCGACTGGTTGTGGGAACTCGACTCCGAGTTGCGGTTTATCTTTCTATCCGACCAATACGAAAAAAGCTTTGGCGTGCTAGAGGAATTTGTGCTCGGCAAAACTCCGATTGAAGATGTGCTGAATACAAACGTAGACCCGGAAACGTTGGGCCTCCACATGGAAGATATTCGGGCCCATCGTCAGTTTAGCAATCTTACATTTCAAAAAACTCACCCGACGGATGGAAGCGCAACTTGGGTTTCGATCAGTGGAAAACCTGTGTTTGATGAGCACAGGAAATTTAGCGGTTATCGCGGGACCGGCTCAGATATCACCGTGCGAAAAAATCTTGAAACTCAACTCTATCAGTCACAGCGGATGGATGCCGTCGGTCAGTTAACGGGCGGCGTCGCTCACGATTTCAACAATTTGCTGGCCGTGATGATGGGCAATCTTGAAGTCGCGTTAGACAAGGCTGATACCAATGAGCCACTACGTAACTCGATTGAATTAACTCTTGATGCCGTGGATCGGGCTGCCGTTCTGACACAACAGCTTCTCACATTCTCCCGCCAACAAATCCTGTCCCCAAAAACTGGTGATGCAAATGAATTAATTTCGGAAACTCTCAAACTATTGGACAGGACGCTTCGTGAAAGCATCAAGATCGAGTCTAGGTTTCTTTATGAAGATCTCTGGATCAATATTGACCCGGCGCTATTTGGTAACGCTCTGCTCAATTTGGCGCTCAACGCCAGCGACGCCATGTCCGAGGGCGGAACCTTAACGATTACCGCAACATCGATCGACCTTAATGGCGAATCATTGTGGGGCAACAACCAACAGATCCGTGGCTCATACGTCCTCATTACAGTTTCCGACACAGGCGTCGGGATTTGCTCCGAAAATATTGAACGGGCCATGGAACCTTTCTTTACGACAAAAGCTGTCGGCCAAGGTAGTGGATTAGGGCTTAGTATGGTCTACGGTTTTGTTAAACAGTCGAAAGGCTATATAGGGATCAATAGCCACTTGGGTGTCGGCACGACGATCTCTTTGTGTTTTCCCCGTTCGGAGGAGGCACCTCAAATCCAGAAGGAACAATCCCCCCCCGAAAACATTGCAGAAAACAAAAAGACAGTCCTTCTTGTCGAAGACGATCCCCAAGTTCGCGAGACAACGGCATTCATGCTTTCAAGTCTCGGGTACGTCGTCATTGAAGCCGAGGATGGCCCCACCGCGCTTGACGTTCTTGATCAAAGATCAAGCGAGATCGACATTGTTTTTTCCGATGTGGTGATGCCCAACAACATGAGCGGGCCCGAGCTGGCAAAATTGGTCGCGGACAAGCATCAAGGAATAAGGTTTTTGTTGACGTCTGGTTATCCTGATAGGGTGACTGGACATCGAACCGTGAAAGCCCTGGGCATCGACGTGTTGGCAAAACCCTATAAAAGAATACAATTAGCCGCTGCCGTCGAGAAAGCAACGTCAAGCCCGGCACCGCACTGATCACGCTGCTTCCGATTCGGCAAAATTCGTGTTGGACGGAACCAGCGTCCTGACCAACGTTACGAGTTTCGCCCATATTTCAGCAAGTGCCAAACCTCTTTCCCTATACATATCATTAATTTTCATCGCAAAATTGATTTTTCTTAATCAATTGTTTTAATTATATAATTTTTGAGATTTTCTGTTTTAAGGCACTGTTTCAACGCCCGACTGTTCTCCTTAATGGCCGTCACAGCCTTTCCCCAACCCGTGTTGTTAGGATCTAAAATATCAGTGGACTGTTGGGCGGCATCGAAAAGTCGTAAAATCGCCCATGGATTGGAGACAGTATTCCGTGTTACGTCCTGAGGGTACGGGTCGGCTTTTGCTGAGGCTAAAGACATGCCCATCGCATATTTTGTTGAACCGTTTGCTGTTGATAGCCATCGTGCTCCTATTGCCGTTGGGTTCAGCAAAGGCTGCACTGTCAACCGCCTCGAAACAACTGTTCCTTGCTGTCGAGATTAACGATATTGGTGCCGTAAAACAGGCAATCAAAGCAGGCGCTGATGTCAATGCTCATGACGCAACGGGGATGTCACCGGCGGATCTGGCGGTCGACAAAGGCCACTTCATTATCGCCCACTTTCTGTTATCAGAACGCAGCTTAAAAAAAATCTCTGACCGTAAAACCGTTCCGCTAAAAGCCATAGACCTGACACGCAAAAGGGTTACCAAAACCGTATCGAAAACAAAATTTGCGAAACACAAACGCGACCAAGCCAGTAAGAGTGCCCGTTTTGAGAAGCCCCCCCGCAAGCCTAGAATACCTGCCGAACCAATTGATGAAGAAGTCGCGATCGCGTCAGCTCCCGGCGTTGATGCCCCTAACGGTCGTCAACCGCGGCAGGGTGCCGAAACTCAATTGCCTTTGGTTCAAAAAAAGGCACAGGCGGTCGGGAAAACCACCCCTGCTCCGTCCGTTCAGCAAGCCAATTCTGACAGCGTTCTTGAACCCGTCAGCTCATTTTTCCAATCCTTAGTTGATTTGGTGACGCCAGACACAGGCGAAACAAGCACGCCTAAAGAGGTCGCTGACGGCGCTACTGCTGCTGTGGCACAAAGCCCCGCACCGACACAATCTGCGGGGCAACGCCGATCCCAGCCCAGATCCGCAACACCGCCCAGTGATGGCACCGCGTCGCCAACACTTGATCCGAACGTCATTCAAGAAAATGACACATCCTTGTTTGACAATTTAATTGGCGAGACCTCACCTGAAACGCCAGCGTCTCCTGACCACGGCGAAGAGTCCAGCGCGGGCAGAACCTTTGATCGCATCAAAAGTCTGTTGTCATCTGACGCCCCTAGGGAAGACGAATTTGGCCTGCCAATCATCGATATTCCACCTTCACCAACGCCGAAAACCAATCAAGCGGTTGATACGGCACTTAACCAGCTGAACGATCCCCCTATAGGCCCAAATCTTGACGATCCTCCGGGTCCTGAAACAGGACCTGCGTTGGTTGCCATCACCGCCGAGGATCAAGGGCGGCAGCGGAGCCTTGTTTCACAAACGCTGCGTGATCGCCTCAATCGACTGGGAGATGCCTTGTCGAGAACCGTTGAGGTTGACACCCAGGCGCTTTTACAAGCCAGCCGTAAAAAATACGCACACCCTCAATCCCAAGATGTTGCTAAAGCGGTCGAAAACCGTGGCGATCTAATCGCCGAGAAAGTTATGGCTGAAGGTAACAAACTTAAACCCCGGACAACACCGAGCGTCCGCTTCAGCGAACGCCTCGCCAAGATTCGTCAAATGGAAGACGGTCGAGAAGACACTCACGGCATCCCGCAAAAAAGTCCAGCCGACGGAAAGCTCCCGGCAAAGGGAGCAAAACCTGAGGCCAGTCAAGGGCCGTCAACACTTGATCAAATGGCAGACTTTTTCACTGGTGACCGACGCACCGCCAATGCCGAGCACCAAAAATCCGGTCGCGTAAGCGAGGCTCCGGAATACAGGAATGCACCGGATAGTGGCACCACCGTCACCCCAATCCCCAATCAACCCGATATCGACAATCTCGACGCGTTTGATCAAACCGACGAAACCAAGCTTGTTCCCGCGTCCGTCCCTAAACAGGTTCCAGGCGAGATCCCGCCTCAGTTCCTTAATCGATTGGCGGGGCTGTTCAATGAAGAAGGGCAAGCCTTGGAGCAAGGCTGGAAAACCACCACCAGTTCGGGTGACGGCGCTCCGCTAGAGTCAGTTGAGCCAGACCCTCAAGAGCAGACCGCCTGGACGACGACATCCAAACTGAATATCGGCGCAGATCGCCCTTTGGCGATTATCAAGGTAAGCAAGTCAGAGCTTCCGGTCGAGACGACGAACGTCTTAAAGAACTCAGACAACGCGTCGGGCAAACGTCAAATGATGGCGAATGCACCCTATAGCGACCCTCTGAAAGCTCCAGAAACACAGACAGAAACGCCAGAGAAAACGTTTTTCTCCCGCCTGACGCAATTGTTCCAACCCAAAGGGCGAGACAGTCTGCCTCGTGAATCCTTGCTACTAGAAGCCGATGAAAAACTTTCGACGACGCATGACGTCCTCAAATCGGACGTTAAAGTCGCCTCACGAACCGCCGCTGATAATAGAACCTATTGGCCAATTACCGAGTTGACCAAAGCCGACCGGACGGTCGGTGCGGAACGTCGCCCCAACGCCCTGACACGAACGTCGTTGTCCGGAACGGTTCTGACGATCGGCGATTCCGTTGGTCTGGACAATACCTTTCCGCCTGGTGAAAACGGCACAGACCCAGATAATCTATGCGTTAAAAAGAACCGCGGAACGACATTATTTTGTATTGAACCGGTGGATTGGCCCGAAGACTTGGTCGAGGCATTCCAGATTACGACCATCCTTTATACCGGCCCAAGGGCGATCACACGGTTCGACCAAGGGGCCGCGACGCGCCTCCACTCTCTCTTTAAGTCTGAAGACTTCGAAAAAGTTACCGCCTATTATCAAAAACGCTTCGGCGAACCAACCGAAATTTGGAAACGATCAATCGCCCCGCTGGCGAAGCCAAGACAGGATAACCCGACGATCTCGTGGCGTGACAGAGACCCAGAAACCAACGCGATCACCATTCTGGAAATTCGCAAATTTGACGACACCAGAGGTGGATTCCCTGATACCGGCCGCGGTGCGGTGATGTTGTATTTCTTAAACTCCCCGTCAATTTTCCCACAAGTGTCCGCCCATGAACTGATGCAAATTAAACGGGTTGCCAAAAAAACCCAAACCGAAGCTGAGCTCAACCGCCCCCCCAATATCGATGATGCGCCCGCCAGCAGCGAAGTGTCACCAGATGAACTGCTTAGTGACCCAGTCCTGCCTGCATCAGATACAGTGCCATCTGAACCCGCAGCTGACAGTGTGATCAACGACGCCGCCACGCCCAGTCTGGATGAGCTGTTAAAAGCCCCGGAAGACCCCGCCGCAACGGATATTCTTGATCAGTTAAATTCCAATAATCAGAACGACCTGTTGGAAAATTTACCCGGCGAGCAACCGGTCCTGAACTAACATCAGTGATACCGTTATCCCTAGATTTCCCCTTTGGCCGCCGCCCAGGCGAGGCCAAGCATACCGCTAACACCCGGTCCCGGCTGCCGCTGGGGTATACGGAACGGATCATTCCCCAAGCTCGCCAGCTGCTTCAGGTAGCGGCCGGCAATCACGCCCGGTAAAACCGCCGAAAGCCCACGTCTTGGGATGTGTTTTTTCAGTTTCCGGGCTTGAGCGAGGTGATCCGCAGCGCATCCGGTGATGTGTGTAATCGCCTCGATCAATTCTGCTGGCGGGCCCAATTTCAAACCTCGGTCCAGCATTTCCCCCACATCAAGGCCTGTGCGTTGGCAAATTTCGGTCGGTAGGAAAACATAGCGGCGCGAAATATTAACTGGTAGGGCTCGAATCAACCCTAATAAGGCATAGGCGATACCAACATGATGGCCGGCCTTCATCGCCCCCTCCCCCTTGACCCCAAGCACGCTCAGGGCCATTTGAACTAGCGCACCAGAGGTCTGGTCGGCGTACTCAATCAAATCTGCCAGGGTGTTCGGAGCATTGTCATTCAGATCAGCCACCCTGGCCTCGATCAAATTTTCAAGCATGGAACGCTCAATGCGACCGTCAGCCACGGCTCGGGAAAGCGGGACAGCGACCTGATGGGCCGGGGGTTGGCCACGATAGATACCATCAAGCGCATCATACCACCACTTCAGTCGCATGTGCCCAATCATCGGTTGACTGACGGTTTCGCGTGTACCGGCAATTTCAATATTGAAGGCATAAAGGGCTAATAAGTAGGGACGGTGATCGCTGTCGGCAAAAAGAGTGCACAAATACCGATCGCGGTCAAAACGTCGGGTCAAATCGTTACAATAGGTGTCATCAGATAAGGGCGAATCGCTATGCATTTCAATTTACCCATAGCGCGTCGTTGTATTTTCGGAAAGCAGTAAAACCGTTGATTTTCAAAATGTTAAATGAAAATGTTTGGAATTCTGGCGATTCCTCCTATATACCAGTCTCTCAACTGAGAAATATTATTAATTGGCTTCAAAGTAATTGTTAATTTTAGGAGGCGCGTGATGGCGGCTATTCTATCAAATCTTAGAAATACAGTGATCGCTGGTGTGGTCCTGACCGTATTAATGGTCGTCGTGGTCGTATCTATGACGGGCGAAGGTGGCCCTGCCGGACACGCTTATTGGACATTTGTCATGCGTTGGCTGCATGTCATTAGTGGCGTGATGTGGATTGGCCTGCTGTGGTATTTTAACTTCGTTCAAATCCCCAATATGCCGAACATTCCTGACGAACATAAACCGGCAATCGGTAAAGTGATCGCCCCAGCCGCATTGTTTTGGTTCCGTTGGGGAGCAATGGCAACAATCGTCACGGGTCTGCTTGTTGCGACCATGAACGGGTATGTGCTTGAAGCCCTGATGTTGGGCTCTGACGGGGTTGCCAAACATACTGCCATTGGTATTGGCATGTGGATGGGCATCATCATGTGGTTCAACGTTTGGTTTGTTATCTGGCCAAACCAGAAAAAAGCCCTTGGGATTGTCGAAGCCAGCGCCGAAGAGAAGGCTGCAGCAGGGCGTACCGCCATGCTGTTCTCGCGGACAAACACCCTACTGTCGTTCCCGATGCTTTATGCCATGGTGTCGGCTCAGAACATTTACTAAACCTAATATTGGTTTAGCGTGCAAAACGGGGCCTTTGGGCCCCGTTTTTTTTGGTTTATACGATGAGGCATTCAATGACAAATTCAACATTGCTCATACAAGACATCGTCGTTCGGGCCGTCAAAGCCCCGCTGGTACGACCGATCAAAACCGCAGTTGGAAATATTCCCGAGGCCCCGCTTATCCTGATCGATTTACAGACGACCCAAGGTATCGTTGGGCGCTCCTACCTCTTTGGCTATACACCTGTAACCTTACGCCCCCTGGTCGCGCTTATTGGTAATTTAACCGATATGCTAAAGGGGAAAAGTGTTGCGCCATTTGAACGAATGCAAGACTACAACAAAGCGTTTCGTCTGCTTGGACGCCAAGGCCTTCTGGGAATGGCGATGTCTGGCTTGGATATGGCCTGTTGGGACGCCTTGGGGCGGGCCCAAAACCTATCTGTTGCCGAGATGCTTGGTGGACAGTGTAAGGCATTACCCGCGTATGACAGTTATGGCGTTATCGACCCAAAAGCGGACGCAGCCGAATTAACGACGTCGTTAGCACAAGGTTTCAAAGGCATTAAGATCAAAGTCGGCAGCGGCGGCTTGCAAAAAGACGTCGAGGAAATAGCTTTTGTGCGAGATGTCATCGGCCCGGATGTAGATCTGATGATCGATTACAATCAATCCCTTACCGTGCCAGAAGCCATAAAGCGTATTGAGCGGTTGGCCGAGTTTGACCTCCAGTGGGTGGAAGAGCCGGTTCCAGCGGAAGACCTGACAGGTCATGCCAAAATCCGCGCTGCAAGCCCCATATCGATCCAAACCGGTGAAAATTGGTGGTTCCCGGAAGATGCATCCAGGGCGATCTCCGCCAATGCGAGTGATTACGCTATGCTTGATATTATGAAAATCGGCGGCGTCAGCGGATGGCTGGGTGCCGCCGGTCAAGCTGAAGGCGCATCATTGCCAGTATCAAGTCATATTTTCATTGAGGCCAGCGCCCATGTCCTCGCCGTAACGCCGACGGCTCATTGGTTGGAATATCTCGACATTGCCAGCACCATTCTATGTCAACCGTTGACGGTCGAAAGTGGGAACGTGTGTGCACGAGGTCCTGGTTTGGGCATGGATTGGGATGAACAAGCCGTTGTCCGTTACGCGATCTAGTTTTTGAACTTTAAGTTAATCCGTAACCCAGCTTCGCCCAATCTCAATCGATGGCGATCAAGGCGGCAGCAACAGCGCGTTCTTCGGCCAGCAGTACATTAAAGGTCCGACACGCAGCCCCGGTATCCATCCATTCGAGAGAAACTCCCTGTTCGCGCAGTTGCAAACGCAGATCGTGTGGTGGCGGTACAAATTTCTGACCACAGCCGATCAGCAAGATATTAGCAATGCTCAGGTCATCAAATATCGGTGACAAGCTCTCGAACGACAGGTGATCAACGCTCGACACGGCCCACGCGCATGTTGAGCCGCTTAAGACCAGCACCGATCCAGAATAATCGTCTCCAGCGATCCGAAAACCACCTTCACCGTAACGTTGGATAAGTTGGCGACCAACAGGAACAACAGGCGTTATATCAAGAGACATTGCACTCTGCGCTAGGACGTTTCAGTTACGGCCTTGTCGTCCGTCTCGCCGACCAACGCGCCGCGCCTGTTGATATTCAAATAAAGCAACAACGGTACAGCAACGCAAATCGACGAATAAGTGCCGACAATGATGCCCCAAATCATGGCAAAACTGAAATCGCGAATCACTGAACCACCAAGAAAATACAACGCCAACAGTGCCAATAAGGTCGTTAACGACGTGATCACCGTTCGCGAAAGTGTCTGGTTTATGGAATTATTTAATAGTTCTGGCAACGGCATCTTTTTGTATTTACGCAAGTTTTCACGAACCCGGTCAAACACAACAACCGTATCGTTGATCGAATACCCGGCAATGGTCAATACGGCGGCTACCGTAGAGAGGTTAAATTCGAACCCCAACAAGGCAAAAATTCCGATGGTAGAAATGACGTCATGACTAAGCGCAACGACCGCCCCCATACCAAACTGCCATTCAAAACGGAACCAGATGTAGACCAAGATTGAGATGATCGCCAACCCCACGGCCAATACACCGTCCCAGAACAATTCATCCGAGACTTTTGGGCCGACAAATTCCGTCCGACGATATTCAACGCCGACACCAAGCACCGATTTTGCTTTTTTGACTGCGGCTTGCTGGGCGTCTTCACCGCCGTCCTGACGCTGGATATGGATCAAGACTTCTGTAGGTTCACCGAATTCCTGAAGACTGACCTCTCCCAGTCCAAGGCTCCCTAGGGATTGGCGCATTGCGCCAAGATCCGCCGCTTTGGGAGTGCGGATCTCAAGCATAATGCCACCCTTGAAATCGATGCCATAATTCAGGCCGTTGTTGATAAATGTGCCGATTGAGGCCAAAATCAAGGTGATAGAAAATGCAAAAAATATCGTTTTTTTCGATATAAAAGCCAATTCAATATTGGCCGGGATGAGTCGGAGTCCACGCATATCAATTCATCCCTAAATGGGAAGCTCCTTGGGTTGAGTTCGCCTGAGCCACGTCACGACGATCAATCGAGTTAACATTACCGAGGTAAACATCGACGTCAAAATACCGATTGCCAGCGTCACGGCAAAACCGCGAATTGGGCCCGATCCGAATATATAGAGCAGTACGGCAGCAATCAGCGTCGTCACATTGGCATCAATAATCGTCGTTAACGCACGGCTATATCCGGTATCGATTGCTGACATGGGCGTGCGCCCGCCCCTGACCTCCTCGCGAATACGCTCGAAGATCAGGACGTTGGCATCGACGGCCATGCCGATGGTCAAGACGATTCCGGCAATCCCTGGCAAGGTCAGCGTCGCCTGGAAGGTAGAAAGGGCGGCCAAGATTAGAAAGACGTTAAAGACTAGCGCGATATCGGCCATTGCCCCGAAGCGGCCATAGCCGACAACCATAAAGACAACGACCAGGACCATGCCGACGATACTGGCAAATTTACCGGCGGCAATTGAATCCGCGCCCAGCCCTGGACCAACGCTGCGTTCCTCCAAGATAAGAATTGGCGCGGGAAGTGCACCGGCGCGTAACAACAGCGCAAGATCATTTGTTTCCTGCACCGTAAAACTACCGCTGATTTGACCCGACCCGCCAAGAATGGCCTCGCGGATCACCGGGTCACTCAGCACCTCTCCATCTAACACAATAGCGAACGGGCGACCGACATTTTTGGCCGTAACGGCACCAAACTTCTTTGCCCCACGTGTATTAAATCGGAAATTAACAACCGGTTGGCCTGATCGCTGATCAAATCCCGGGCGGGCATCGGTCAAATCTTCGCCAGACACCATGATGCGTTTTTTGACAAGCACCATACGCGGTTGCGCATTAGACCCGGACCGAACTTTAAGCGGCAGCCATCTTGACCCCGCCGGCGCAGGCCTTGTTGGATCAAGGTTGCCGCTTTGCGGATCGGTCAGGTGAAAGGTCATTTTCGCGACCTTGCCGATTAACCGCTTAAGATCTTCTGGATTTTCAATCCCTGGCACCTGAACCAAAATACGATTGTCACCCTGACGCTGGACGGTGATTTCTTTCGTCCCTGCAGGATCAATGCGAATACGGATGATTTCAACGGACTGCGACATTGCTTCACTGCGGCGGTCACGATTGGCTTGTTCAGAACGCTCGATCAGGATATTTGCGCCGTTGCGGGAAGTCGTCGTGTCAGGGTCTAGCTTGCGCAACAACTCACGCGCCTGTTCGGCTTTGCCTATATCTCGGATCGTCACTTTGACCCCAGTGGTATGGTTCAAGCCGAGACCGCTGTATCGTATTTTCGCCTTGCGCAGTTCAACCCGCACTTCATCGACAAGCGCATCCAGTTGTTCACGGATAACGGCATCGACCTCAACCTCAAGCAACAAATGCGACCCGCCCCTTAGATCAAGACCGAGGCTTACTTGTTTGTGCGGCACCCAATCGGGCAGCGTTGCGGCAAACTTGTCACTGAAGAAGTTTGGCGCGGCAAAGAGCACACCGAACATGCAAACCAATAAAATGGCAATTATTTTCCATTTGGCGAAATAGACCATTACGCTGTTCCTGAGCCTGACTCGTTAGCTGCTTATTCTTCCGGTTTGGATGGTGTTTTACTTTTCCGCGCTGGCCTAGCCGGTTTTTGATTGTCGGAATCACCGGAATCATTCGCAGCATCTGGTACCGACGTGTTTTTCGAGCCACCACCAAACAGCCCGGAAAGGAAGCCGCCTGACTTTTCAACAGTAGAGCCCGTGGCTGATGCCGCCTTAGCGGGCTCAGTTTTCGACAGCACCGTTGAGACCAATTCACGGCGCACTTTAACTTTGACGTCTTTGGCAATTTCGACGGTCAGCAATAGGTCATCATCAACTTTGCTTACCGTGCCGATGATACCGCCGCCAGTAACGATCTTATCGCCTCGACGAATAGCCGACAGTGTGTCTTTGTGCTCTTTCATCTTCTTTTGCTGGGGCCTGATCAAAAGAAAGTAAAAAACAACAAAAATCAGGATCAGAGGTAATAAGGCTTCAAGACCACTACCGCCACCGGCACCGATCGATTGCGCATATGCAGGTGAGACAAACATCAAAAACTCCAAATTTTGGGCTAAACCGCTGCCCCGTCAGAAAATCACCGGGACTATACCCGCCAAGTCCTAACTTGCAATCGCAAAGCGCACGAAGCGCGGCATATTGGCCAACACTTCGATGAATAAGACGGCGTTGTCACGTGCACACAATATAGTCCGCCAGGGCGATCCGGCAAGGCCGAGGATGAGCGACAAATATCAAAGTATCATAGGCATGCAGAACGCAGAGCATGATCGTTTTTCAAGATTGGGTTCAAACCTTGGTTTGAGTTTCTAATTAGGTTGCAATAGACTTTGCGACCCTGACGTTATTTCAAGATCAATTATGTCAACTTATACCATTTTGCAAAAACAACGACTGTGTTGGTTTTTTAGGACAAGCCTTTTTGCCATTTTTTTACTCTTGGCTCCGGCTATAGCGCAGGCGCAGCAAGCCGCTCCGCCCGCTAATATGACCGTTCAGGATTTGGAAGACCTGGCAGCGGTCATTGGAAACAAAGCTGAGCGAGAGCAGTTTCTTTCACGCATTCAAACGTTGATCGCCACCCAAAAAGCGAATGAAGGGAACACGCCCCCTCAAGCCAGCGTAAAAAGTCTTGCCGCGCGAATGATCACCGCCCTTTCGAATAATGTCAGAGAAACCAGCCGTCGGTTGGTCGCCACCGCAGATACCCTTAGGGATATTCCCGTTCTGTTCGCATTAATCCGGGATCAGGTGACAGACCCCCACTCTCGACACCGTTGGAGCGAGCTGATTATCAAGGTGGTATTGATTCTGCTCGCCGGCGGGGTTGGTGAACAACTGGCACGAAGGCTCCTGAAACGCCCGCGCAGGGCCTTGGAGGATCGACAGACGGATTCCTTTTGGGTCCGTTTTCCGGTGCTGGCGGGGCGGACAACATTAGATTTGGTACCTATCGCGACTTTCGCAGCGGTCATTTACTCCGTTGCGCCGTTAATTCGACCAACACCGCAAATTCACGTCCTCGTGCTCACCCTGGTCAATGCCTATCTTATCGTCCGCAGCACGCTGGTCATCACCCGCATGCTGCTGGCACCTAGCGCCGGTGCCCTTCGCATTCTGCCGCTGGCTGACATCAGCGCCAATTACCTGTTCATCTGGACCCGTAGACTGGTTAGTTTTTCCGTTTACGGGTTCTTTTTTGCTGAAGCGGCGTTGCTGCTAGGGCTACCAACGGCGGGCTATACCGGCCTACTGCAATTGCTGGGGCTGTTAATTACCGCCTTGGTCGTGGTTTTTGTTCTGCAAAACCGAAAACTTGTTGCCCGCTGGATCAGAGGGGATCAACAAACAAAGGGGTCACCGCGATTGCGCGACCGCTTCGCCGACATCTGGCATGTATTGGCTGTCATTTATACCATGGCGATTTTCGGCGTTTGGGTATTGGGCATTGACGGCGGCTTCGAATACCTTGCACGGGCCACGGCAATTAGCGCTGTGACCTTGATCGTCGCCCGAGCCATTTTGATTGGTCTTGACCGGCTGTTGGACCAAGGCTTCGCCATCCGTCAGGACGTTCGCGAGCGCTTCCCAACCCTGGAAGAAAGAGCCAATCGTTATTTGCCCGCCTTGCGACTTCTGTTGCGTTGGATGATAAGCATAATAGCAGCACTTACCCTATTAGAAACCTGGGGAATTGATGCGCTCTCGTGGTTGGACACGACGCTTGGCAAGCGGTTGGCTGAAAGCGCATTCAGCATCATTTCCGTCGTAATTTTGGCGTTAATCCTGTGGGAAGCTGTTAACAGTGGTGTCGAACGCTATCTGAGTCAGACCGACAACGACGGTAATATCGTCGAACGCAGCGCCCGCGCACGCACGCTTCTTCCCTTGTTTCGCAAGGTTGTATTTACCGTTTTAGCGGTGATGGTGGCATTGATCGTCCTATCCGAACTGGGGATCAACATCGGACCGCTTCTTGCCGGTGCCGGGGTCGTCGGCCTTGCCATCGGTTTTGGTGCCCAGACCCTGGTCAAGGATATCATTACCGGCCTGTTCATCCTTGTCGAGGACACCATTTCCGTCGGCGATTACGTCGATGTCGGTGGCCACGAAGGAACTGTAGAGTCCCTTTCGATCCGCACTATTCGCCTACGAGACCCAGCCGGCAGCGTACACACCGTGCCTTTTAGTGACGTCGGCACTGTCCTTAACTACACCAAGGATTATTCCTTTGCCGTGCTGAATATCGGCATTGCTTACCGGGAAGATGTGGACGAAGTTATGAAGGTGATTGAGGTCCTTGGTCAGGAAATGGCGAATGACCCGGCACTGTCTCGCGACATCATCACCCCCCTGGAAGTACAAGGCCTGCAAAGCCTGGATGATTCCGCCGTGGTTATTCGCGCCCGCATCAAAGTTCAGGCGGGAACACAGTGGGGCATTAAACGTGAGTTTAACCTTCGCATGAAGAAGCGCTTCGATGAATTGGGCATCGAGATTCCTTTCCCACAACGAACGATTACCTTCGGCGAGGACAAACAGGGCAACGCCGCCGCCGGGCGCATTGTTGTTGAGGATCAACGAGCGGCCCATCAACCGGCTAGCCAACCGACACCGGAAGGCAAGGCACGGATTGTTCGTGACCAGGGGAACAGTGCTGAGGGCGATGGTGGCGACGGTGCTGATTGAAGCAATTTCGCCTTGTCAGTTCGCTAAATTCGATCTGAACCGTAACGTATGATTGCCTGCCCGCGTCCGACACGTTATGACATACAAAAATATTGACAAGAAATACGTGTAAAATGCACCGAGGGGATACTGCGTGGAAGTCAGTAACAAATGATCGTTATCGAAGACGTCGCCTTACATTTCGGCGGTATCAAGGCGGTTGATGGGGTTAGTCTAAATATCGAAAAGGGAACAATCACCGGTCTGATCGGTCCCAATGGTGCTGGCAAAACAACTTTATTCGGCGTCATTGCCGGATTGTATTCCCCCTCCGCCGGGCGCGTTATGCTTGATGGTCAAGATGTCACTGGATTGAAGCCCCATCAATTATTTTCCAAAGGCCTGTTGCGAACATTTCAAATTGCGCATGAGTTTTTTTCCCTAACTGTTCGGGAAAATTTGATGATGGTTCCAGGCGAGCAATCAGGCGAGACCCTGATCAATGCGCTTTTCCGGCGCAACCGGGTCGCTGAAGAAGAACAGCTCATCCGCCAGAAGGCCGATGATGTTATTGATTTTCTCAACCTTAATCACCTGGCTGACGAGCCCGCAGGTACGCTGTCTGGAGGACAGAAAAAACTGCTCGAGCTGGGTCGCACGATGATGGTCGATGCCAAGGTCGTGCTGCTTGATGAGGTTGGCGCCGGCGTAAACCGCACGCTGCTTAGGGAAATCGGTGATGCTATCGTTCGCCTAAACAAGGAACGACACTACACCTTTTGCATGATCGAACATGACATGGATTTCATTTCACGACTGTGCGACCCGGTGATTGTCATGGCTGAGGGAAAACTGTTGACCCAAGGCACAGCAGATCAGGTCAAGGCGAACGAAGACGTCATTGAGGCCTATCTTGGTACCGGGTTAAAAAACAATGTCCGGGTCAGCGTCGCATGAGCCATCTGGTCGGCAGGGATCTGCATGGCGGTTATGGTGGTGCCGACATTTTACGCGGCTGTACCATTGCCGTGGATAAGGGCGAGATTGCCGTCATCGTCGGGCCAAATGGTGCGGGGAAGTCAACGGCCATGAAAGCCGTGTTTGGCATGCTGCCCCTTAGACAAGGTACAGTGACGCTGGATGGCAAGGATATTTCCAAATTATCGCCACAAGCCAGGGTCAAGCAGGGAATGGCCTTCGTCCCGCAAAACAACAATGTGTTTGTCAGCATGAGCGTACAGGAAAATTTGGAAATGGGGGCGTTTATTCGGCAAGACGACTTCGCAGATACCATGGACCATGTGTACGACCTGTTCCCCGTCCTGAAAGAAAAACGGGATCAGCCTGCAGGCGAGCTATCAGGTGGGCAACGCCAGCAGGTCGCCGTCGGTCGCGCGCTGATGACCAACCCGGAGGTGCTGATGCTGGATGAACCAACGGCAGGCGTGTCCCCCATCGTCATGGACGAATTGTTCGACCGTATTCTTGAAATTAAAAAATCTGGCATCGCTATATTGATGGTTGAACAGAACGCACGCCAAGCCCTCAATATTGCCGACAAAGGATACGTGCTGGTGACCGGCGAAAACAAATTTACCGATACCGGCGAGGCCCTATTGGCAAACCCGGACGTTCGCCAATCGTTTTTGGGTGGATAGAACGATGACTTCCGACATTCTGAATGCCTTTGTCTTGTTGGCTAATTTTATCATCATTCCCAGTATCGCCTACGGATCCCAACTGGCACTTGGCGCTCTTGGCATTACACTGGTTTACGCCGTCTTACGGTTTGCCAACTTCGCCCACGGCGATACGATGGCCTTTGGTACGATGTCAACCGTACTGATAACATGGTGGTTCCAGTCGTTAGGGATCAATTTCGGCCCGTTGCCCACGGCCTTATTGGCCATGCCCTTCGCCATCCTCATCACCATCGCCGCCGTCCTCTTCACTGATCGGACGGTTTATAAATTCTATCGCAGCAAACGCAGCTCACCGTCCATCTTCGTGATTGCTTCAATTGGCGTGATGTTTGTGATGAACGGATTGGTTCGCTTTATCATTGGCCCAAATGACCAAAATTTCGCCGACGGTGAACGTTTCATCATAAAAGCCCGGGCATTCAAAAAAATGACCGGCCTTAACGAAGGATTGGCGATCAAGGTTTCACAAGGCCTTACCGTCATCATCGCCATCATATTGGTGATCGCCCTGTTCTGGTTTCTCAACCGAACCCGTTCCGGCAAGGCGATGCGGGCCTATTCCGATAACGAAGACCTCGCCTTGCTGTCCGGTATCGACCCGGAACGAGTTGTCATGCTCACCTGGATCATCACGGCAGCTCTGATTACCATCGCTGGTACGCTGTATGGCCTCGACAAAAGTTTCAAGCCCTTTACCTATTTCCAACTCCTCCTGCCTTTTTTTGCCGCCGCCATCGTTGGCGGCATCGGCCAGCCGGTTGGTGCTATTGTTGGCGGATTTGTCATCGCTTTTTCGGAGGTAACCATAACGTACGCCTACCGTAAATTCGCAATGTATATGGGGCCGGATGGCTGGCAACCCGACAGTCTGCTTCAATTGCTTTCTACCGATTATAAATTTGCCGTTTCCTTTATTATTCTGGTCGTCGTTTTGTTGGTTCGACCGACCGGCATCGTCAAAGGGAAGGTGGTATGAGCAATACCCTCCGTGCCACCCTATCCTTTACGACAATGGCAATCCTATTTGTGATCGTCGGCTACGCCCAATCATGGTCGGTGGCGTTGGTTATTTTTAATCTTTGTCTGATTTCCTCAGTGATGGCCTTGGGCGTAAACATACAGTGGGGATACGCGGGCCTATTCAATGTGGGAACCATGGGATTCGCCGCACTTGGTGGTATGGCCACGGTTCTTGTTTCAAAGGCCCCAATCCCTGAATCCTGGGCCGCTGGCGGTAGCGACCTTATGATCGCCGCTCTGGTAGCCGTCCTAACCATCGCCTCAATCATATTTGCCTATAGCCGTACACCAAAAGGCACCATTAGAAACATCATCATAACCATCTTTCTGATTGTCGGGTTTGTTCTTTTCCGTCCGTTTTTCGATCCCGCAGTTGCCGCGATTGAAGCCGTTAACCCGGCCAATGCGGGCTATCTGGGCGGTCTCGGTCTGCCGATACTGCTGTCATGGGTGATCGGCGGACTGTTTGCCGCTGGGGCAGCATGGATCGTCGGTAAAATTTCCCTGGGATTACGGTCCGATTATCTGGCCATTGCCACGCTTGGCATCGCCGAAATCATCATCGCCATTATTAAAAATGAAGACTGGCTAACCAGAGGTGTCAAAAACGTTGCTGCCCTGCCCCGACCCGTCCCCTATGAGATCGATTTACAGCATTCAGAAAAATTCATTGGCTGGGTCGAATGGCTAAATCAATCAACACTTGCCGCAGTGTCCGATGCAGATCGGCCAGCGATAATCAGTAAATTGGTCATTGAGCATTCCGGCATCTTTGTGAAGTTGTGTTATTCAGGTTTGTTTATCATCGTTCTCGCCTTTGTATTTTTCCTCAGCGTGCGCGCGCTGAATTCGCCTTGGGGGCGGATGATGCGGGCGATCCGCGATAACGAAACGGCCGCCAATGCCATGGGTAAGAACATCACCCGCCGACATTTGCAGGTTTTTATCATAGGCTCAGCCGTTGTCGGTATTGCCGGGGCCATGCTAACGACCTTGGATGGGCAATTGACCCCTGGGTCCTACCAGCCACTCAGATATACATTTCTGATCTGGGTTATGGTAATCGTCGGCGGGTCTGGAAATAACTTGGGTGCCATCCTTGGCGGTTTTCTCATTTGGTTTTTTTGGATCGAGGCGGAACCGGTTGGGGTCTGGCTGATTGATTTTGCGACAAGCTGGATGGACGGGTCAAACCCGGTCCGCCTACATCTTATGAACACCGCCCAGCATATGCGGCTATTTACAATGGGGGTGTTATTGTTGCTGGTGATGCGTTTTAATCCAGGTGGCATACTGCCTGAGGCGGCAATCAGGCCAAAGAGGCAAAAATAACAAGAACGGACAAACGTCAACAATCGTCGGAAGGTAGGGCGTCAGTTTCCTAGCGACCAAAAATCTTAAAAACGGAGGAATTAATGAAGAAATTACTTTTGGCATCAACGGTTCTTGCCCTTATGGCAACGCCTGCACTTGCCGCCGACATCAAGGTCGGGACCATCTTGGGCTTCACCGGTCCAATCGAATCTTTAACACCCGATATGGCTGCATCAGCAGAGTTGGCCTTCAAGGAAGTGAACGATTCCGGATTACTGCTCGGCGGTCAAAAAATTGTCAGTGTTCGCGGCGACTCCACCTGTATTGATTCGGCTGCGGCTACCGCCGTTGCCGAAAAACAAGTCACATCCGACAATATTGCCGCCATTGTGGGCGCCGATTGTTCTGGCGTAACCGGCGCTATCGCCAACAACGTTGCCGTTCCTAACGGTGTGCCCATGATTTCTCCATCGGCAACATCACCGGGTTTGACGACCATTAAAGATAATGGGTTCTTTTTCCGCACGTCCCCATCCGACGCCCGCCAGGGTGAGGTTTTGGCCTCAGTGCTGAAGAGCCGTGGCATAATGAATGTCGCTGTCACCTATACCAACAATGATTATGGAAAAGGCTTGGCAGAATCATTCGGCAATGCCTTTAAGGCCATCGGCGGCAAGATCTCCATATCATCTGCCCATGAGGACGGCAAAGCGGATTATTCGGCGGAAGTTGGCACCTTATCTGCATCCGGTGCCAAACACTTGGCAGTGTTCGGATACCTTGATCAGGGCGGCAAGGGCATAATACAGGCTTCTCTCGATACCGATGCGTTTGAAAACTTTATTCTGACGGATGGCATGATCGGCGATGCGCTTATCAAAGCGATCGGTAAGGACTTGAATGGGGCATTCGGCACGCTTCCAGGTTCTGATAGCGGGGGAGCACGCGCCTTCCAATCAATGGCAAGTAAGGCTGGAATCAATAAGGACGGGCCGTATACCGGCAGCTCTTATGATTCAGGCGCCCTGATTGCGCTTGCCATTCAGGCGGCCGGGTCGGCTGATCGCGCCGCTATCCAGTCGAAATTGATGATGGTTGGCAACGCTCCCGGCGAAAAAATCCTGCCCGGCGAGCTCGCCAAAGGACTGGAAATTCTCAAACGTGGCGGCGATATAGATTACGTTGGTGCCACCAATGTTGAATTCAGCCCAATCGGCGAAGTTTTTGGCACCTATAAGGAAGTCGAAGTCAAAGGCGGTAAATTCGAGACCATTAAGGTCCATTAACCCGCAACGCCTCTCAAAAGGGCAACGTTGATAAAGAGGCCGGGCGAGATTTTTATTTCGCTCGGCCTCTTTGCAGGTCAAAATCCCACCTTTTAGGTCAAAATTTCAACACGCAATAACATTGACGGAATTGACCTAAGGGCTCCTCGCCCCTACTCTCCGACCATGGATAAACTCGATCAGCTACTCCCCACACTGGACCGGATCGCCGACGCGCTTGAGCGTCTGGCACCCCCACCGCCGCGCACCTTGGATCTGAATACCAGCGATGCTTTCGTTTGGCATGCCGACGGCGAATGGCTGGAACCGATTGTCAAAATCAACCGTGTTGAACTGCAATTGCTAAAAGGCATCAACCGCCAGACGGATCTTTTGTTTGAAAATACCAGACGGTTTGCCGACCGTTTTCCAGCGAACAACGCCCTGCTTTGGGGAGCACGCGGGACCGGCAAAAGCTCCTTGGTTAAGGCCGTTCACGGAGAAATCAATTCGAAATCAGCGGGGGCATTGGTATTGGTTGAAATCCACCGTGAAGACATCCCCTCTCTGCCCAAGTTATTGTCCACTTTGCGGACCATAAAAAAACAATTTTTGCTCTTTTGCGACGATCTGTCCTTTGATGCCCAAGACGATACCTACAAGTCACTGAAAGGTGTTCTGGAAGGCGGCATTGAAGGGCGCCCTGAGAACGTTCTGTTTTACGCCACCTCCAACCGTCGTCATTTGATGGCCAGAGACATGATCGAGAACGAGCGCTCAACAGCGATTCACACCTCAGAAGCTGTTGAAGAAAAAGTTTCTTTGTCTGACCGGTTCGGGCTTTGGCTGGGCTTTCACAATTGCGACCAAGATACATATCTGGCAATTATCGATGGTTATGTTCAACGCTTCGGATTAAGTGACCCGTCAATAGATATCCGCGCTGAAGCCGTCGAATGGACCGTAACCCGAGGATCACGCTCCGGACGTGTCGCCTGGCAGTATGTTCAGGATTTGGCCGGACGCCTTGGCAAGCGATTAGACTTGTCATGAGTGATCATGAGGAATTTGACGTCCTGATCATCGGCAGCGGTGCCGCTGGTTTAGGATTGGCGCTCGAACTTCCGCCCCATATCCGCATTGGTCTTTTGACCAAGGGAGCGACGGCGGACAGCAACACTTATTTTGCCCAAGGCGGAATCGCCGCTGTTCTCGATGATACCGACACCACGGAATCCCATGTCGCTGACACGATCGTCGCCGGTGGCGGCATTTGTGATGAAGACGCTGTTCGCTTTATTGTCGAACATGGTCGTGCGGCCATCGAACGGCTAATTGACCTCGGCGTCGGCTTTTCACAAGAACAGCAAGCCAATGGTGATTCCGTACCGCACTTAACCCGCGAGGGCGGGCATTCGCACCGGCGGGTCGTGCATGCTGCCGATGCCACTGGGCGAGAGGTTGAAACGACACTAATCGAAAGAGTCGGTGAACTTGATAACGTAAAAATCCTCGAACACCACATGGCGGTTGACCTCATTCGCGAAACCGATGCTGATGGTCGGCGGGGACGCTGTATTGGCGCCTATGCGTTTGATATTAAAAGCGGAAACGTTAACACCTATAGCGCCAAATCAACCGTTCTAGCGACCGGTGGAGCGTGCAAAGTTTACCTCTACACGTCCAATCCCGATGGGGCGACCGGGGACGGGATTGCCATTGCCTGGCGGGCCGGATGCCGGGTTGCCAATATGGAGTTTACCCAGTTCCATCCAACCTGCCTATACCACCCCGAGGCCAAGTCATTCCTCATTACCGAAGCCGTGCGCGGCGAAGGTGGGAAACTGCTTTTGGCGGACGGCACGAGGTTTATGGATCGTTTTCATGAGCGGGCGGAGCTGGCACCGCGAGATGTAGTTGCCCGAGCCATTGACCACGAAATGAAACGCCTTGGTGTCACCAATGTGTATCTAGACATCTCTCACAAATCGGCTGATTTCATTCACGAACATTTCCCGACCGTACGGGAGAAATGCCTAGAATTTGGCATCGACATCACCACAGCCCCCATTCCCGTCGTCCCAGCCGCCCACTATACCTGTGGTGGCGTGGTCACCGACCTCTCCGGGCGAACCGATATAGATGGCTTATATGCTGCCGGTGAAGTGGCTCAAACCGGCCTGCATGGAGCCAATCGCATGGCCTCAAATTCGTTGCTCGAATGCCTGGTCATCTCACGTGCCGTTTCGGTGGATATTTCAAGTAAGCTCACTGACATCCCAGCACCACCGACAATCAGAAATTGGGATGAAACCTGGGTTCGGGATTCTGATGAAGATGTTGTGGTCTCCCATAACTGGGACGAACTCCGCCGCTTCATGTGGGACTACGTCGGCATTGTCCGGACGACCAAACGACTTGAGAGGGCCAAGCATCGGGTCGATCTTTTACGGTCAGAGATTGCCGAATATTATAGTCACTATCGGGTCACCGGTGACCTGTTGGAACTTCGTAATCTAACGGTGGTTGCTGATTTGATCATTCGCTCGGCGATGATGCGTGCGGAAAGTCGGGGCTTACACTACACCCTGGATCATCCTGACCCCGACACCAGCCGCCCACCGCAAAATACCCTGCTTGTTCCGCCGCAAAGATAAATACAAGCCGTTACTGTCGCCGAATAAATATATCTCACGATCAATTCAGTGTTAAAAACCCGGTTTTAATGGGGAGGCCTTAGCGCACCATCTCGTAAGCGAGGCTCATCGTCTTACAATGTGATCTGGAGTCTTCCAGCATGGCAGACATAACATCGCGCGAGCTGATGATGGCACTGAGCCGGTTATCTTTCAGCACAGGGATATGACGGATACGGCGTTCATCCATGATCGACATAATCTCATTAACATCATCGCCAGGACCACAGGTAACAACCTCAGGCGTCATAAGGTCAGAAACTTTTACATCATTAATATTGGGGGCGCATTCTGACAAACCACGAACAATGTCGCGTTCCGAAATAATGCCGACCAAATCACCCGAATTGTCACATACCAGCAACGCACCGATATTATGCCCGTTTAGAACTTCCGCAGCCCTCAACACCGGCGCGTCGGGGGAGATCGTAATCAGGTCCATGTCATATTTAAGAGGCAAGTCGTCGATCCGCATAAAATCCCCCGGTTGAACCATAAAAACACTAAAGACATTCCTCGAATGCGTGGGATTATAGGGAAAGCAAAGACATATTCAATATATATATATTGTAATATTCCTAACGATTACGTTATCAGACGCCGATATCACGCGCGCCAAGAGAAACGTCCGTCATTTCGTTCGTAGAACCCGCATTTATGGTGGTCAGGGAAGTTGCATATCGCGGTGAAAAATCCGCTAGCCCGGATATTTCATGAAGCCGCGTAATAACTGATTTTTGAGTTAATTTCTGTTGGTTGGCACGGTTGGTTGAGTATTCTCTGTTCGGAGGCCATGCCTGCGCTGTCCGGTGTCCTGATTTG
>Ga0316203_1000134_pt1 | contig 132911 bp, 125 predicted proteins | sample 6monrhotite_MG_FD_204940 | JGI IMG/M metagenome (GOLD analysis project Ga0316203, IMG submission 204940) | Microbial mat bacterial communities from mineral coupon in-situ incubated in ocean water Damariscotta River, Maine, United States -... | ecosystem: Environmental > Aquatic > Marine >... | reverse complement strand
TCAAGGCCGCAGCTTGGATGGACTGTGTTGCCGCCTCGGTTTCGCCTTCGGGGTTCATCACGCCGTCAACGCGCAGACCGTTGGATTTTTGAAAGGCTTTGATGGCGTCAAACAGCGCCCGGTCGGGGAATTCACTAATACCCCATTCGGGGGCCGCATAATGACCTTGAGTTTGCAAAAAAGTTTTCGCCGCGAACACATCTTGCGGATTGGTATTCACATTCGCAGCCAGAGCCTTTTGTAATTTCAAAATCATAGACATAATTTAAGTCTCTCTTTTAGGTCTGTTTGTTCATTGGGGGCACCTCCACAGTTGTTGGAATCAGCACCGTGCTCAAAATACGAGAACAAACATGGAACAAAAGAGAGGAAATGTCAAGCTTTATTCCTATTTTACGTATTAATTCTTATTTAGGGAGCTTGTATGATCCCCAATTGTCGTCAGGTTTTGACTTTTTTCTCTTTCATTGCTTTGCGTGCATCCCGATCTGTTCGAGGAACTGGCACGCGTGGCGGTTCATGGCGATACGTTGGATATGGCGCGTGAGATGAGCGACAAGATGACGTGACCGCTCTTGTTGACGCCGCCGACCTGAAACACCAGCCTTCCTGCGAGTGAGCCACTCTTTGTGTTTAGGTATCCACAATGCAGATACTGGCTGGTTGTTTTGAAATCACGCCCTGAACGAACGCCGAGTGCGTACCTTATTGGGTCAGCTTGGGCTGTCTGGAAATGGCTAAGGTGTTCATCCGTCAAGCATAGCAAAGCATATCAAGCGATAAGCCAGCGGTAAATGCCGAGGACATTGATGACGGTGAAAACGGCGTTGAGCAGGATAAGGCTGTGTTCGCGCATCATTACCCCTGCGATGGTCCATGACACCGACGACACCAAGAACAGAACGAAGCCCCAGCCTGATACGGGCAGGTTGAGGGCAATCAGGGCGGCACCCGTGACGCCGAATACGGTTCCGGTCCATTTCGCTATGCTGATCGTTGGGGGCATCGTTTCATTCGCTCCATATTGAACCCTGTAATCCACAGTAACATCAGGCCTAAAATATGACCAAGCACGGCCTAAGTTGTATACAGAAATGTATACAAAACCAAACAAGGCCCTGCAATCGCTTGCAGGGCCTTATGTATTGGCGGACAGAGAGGGATTCGAACCCTCGGTACGGTATAAACCGCACGGCGGATTAGCAATCCACTGGTTTCAGCCACTCACCCATCTGTCCACGGGTGTTCGGGTGGCTCCGAACGCCCCTTCATAGACGGGGTTGGGGCCGTGATCAAGAGGATTTGCAGACTATTTTTTTGGTTTGGCCACGGCGTAGGAAACCACGCCCTTGGTCAGTTGCTTTAATTGGTCCATGGTCGTTTCAAATACGCAGTGAGGATCGCCTGCTGAGACGTAGATTTTTTCATACTTTTTGAGGCTGGCATCGATGGCGGTGGGTAATTTAGCGACCAAGCCAACGGGGGAGACGGCGCCGATGGAAAAGCCGGTGACAGCGCGCACCAAGTCGACGCCGGGACGAACCACGCTGCCGTCGAGGCTGAACGCGCGCGGCAATTGATCGACTTGGCAATCATGATCACCAGCTACCAAAACCAGCACATAGCGGTTGCCCACCGAATAGACCAGGGTCTTGGCAATGGCTCCGGGTTCAACCGCTAAGGCCGCAGCGGCTGCGGGGGCGTAGGAGGGCATAGCCAATTCGATCACATTGTCGGGTAGGTCTAAATCGATCAAGGCGGTGCGCACGCGTTTGACGGTGGCTTTTTCTAAGTTACTCATTTGGTACGGTCATCCCCTGTTGTACGGCTTTGCGGTCACTTAATTTATCATACCAGCGTTTCACGTGGCGAAAATCATTTATATCATAAGGGTGCCAATCATGGCGAGCAACCCAAGGATACATGGCAATATCGGCAATCGAATAGTGTGGACCAGCCAAAAATTCCACCTCAGCCAAACGTGCGTCTAAAACACCATAAAGACGCTTCATTTCCGTGCCATAGCGCTCTTTAGCATACGGCACGTCTTGTTTGGCAAACTTAAAAAAGTGGTGCACCTGACCAAAAATCGGACCGACACCGCCCATTTGCAACATCAACCATTGCAACACTTGATAGCGTTCTGGCCCTGAAGCTGGCAACAGGTCGCTGTGCATTTTTTCCGCCAAATAAATCAAGATCGCCCCGGATTCAAAAACGCTGATTGGTCCATCGGAATCAACAAGGGTTGGAATCTTGCTGTTGGGGTTGATGGCGACGAAGTCTGGCGAAAATTGATCGCCCTTGAGAATGTCGATGGGGTGCACGGTGTAGTCCAACCCCAATTCTTCCAACAAAATGGAAACCTTGCGTCCGTTGGGCGTGCCCCATGTGTACAGATCAATCATGTGCACAACTCCTCAATATCGCTGCACAATCGGTCTACGGTTTCGGCTTGTAAATCCCACGCGCACATAAATCGACAGCCCCTGGCCCCGATAAAGGCGTAAAATTTCCAACCCCGCGCCCAGAGCTCCTCGCGCACCGCTTGGTCTAAGTCCAAAAACACGCCGTTGGCTTGCGGTTTAAACATCACCTTCGCCCCCGGCAAATCTTTAACCCGCTCAAAGAGCCTTTGGGCCATGGCATTGGCATGATGCGCGTTGTTCAGCCACACCTCATTTTCTAACAGGCCCAACCAAGGGGCTGAAATAAAACGCATTTTAGAGGCCAGCTGTCCCGATTGCTTAAGCCGATAAGCGAAATCATTAGCCAAGGCTTTGTTAAAAAACACCACCGCTTCCCCCATCGGTAAGCCATTTTTGGTGCCGCCAAACACCAACGCATCAACACCAACGCGCCACGTCATATCGGCTGGGCTGACACCTTGGTTTACAATGGCATTGGCGAACCTGGCCCCATCCATATGAACGTGCAGGCCCAACCGTTTGGCCACATCGCCGATGGCTTTCAGCTCATCGATACTGTAAACGGTGCCGCATTCGGTCGCCTGGGTCAGCGAAATCGCTTTGGCTTTGGGGTAGTGAATGTCATCGCGTTTGCTTACCACCGCTTCGATAACGTCGGGGGTAAGCTTGCCATTAACGCCTTGGGCGGCCAGCAGGGTCGAGCCTCCGGAAAAGAACCCCACGGCCCCGCACTCGTCATTATCAACATGGGCTTTTTCGTGACAAATCACCGCATGATAGGACCGACACATGGACGCCAACACCAAGGCATTTGCGGCGGTGCCGTTAAACACAAAGAACACCTCACAATCGGTCTCAAACACGTCGCGGATGCGGTCACAGACCTTGTGGGTCCAAGTGTCATCTCCATAGGCCGTTTCATGCCCGGTGGTGTTGGCGTCGATAAACGCGGCTAAGGCCTCTGGACACATGCCAGCGGTGTTGTCGGAAGCGAATTGTTGGCTCATGGGGGAGGGTCCTTAAAAGAGGGGCACATAAGTTGGTGGCGGTCGCGTTTCGCGGTTTGAAAGGAAGCCTTGGGGGGCACCTTCCCGCCACGCATCCTGTTTCATGTTAAGCCCATTCGCGCAGGCGGGGCAAGCTGTGGGGACCCATTTGTGAGGCGGAAAAAGAAAAGGCTTGAGAACAAAAGAAGAACATGTAACTATATTTGTTATGAAGAGTGAAACATAACAAGGAAAAGACCATGCCAACGATTTTTGAAGTCTGCACATTTGATGGCGAAAAAACGTTACGAAGCTCGCCGATTGATTCTTTTGAAAGAGCCGCGAAACGTGGCACCGATGAAAACCAAGACGGCGCTTATGTCTGGATCGAAGCCATGCCAGAAGACCAGAACGCAACCAAGCCGTTCGCCAAGTGGGGGTATCAATACGACAAACACATCAACGCGTGGGTTGAAATGAACCTGCCAAACGCCCATTGAAAAACCCGCCTCTCAAACGAGAGGCGGGTTTTTGATTTTGGGAGTTTGGCGCGACTTTAGTCGTCCAGCTTATCTTTCAGCAGTTTATTGACCTGCCCGGGATTGGCCTTGCCTTGGGTGGCTTTCATCACTTGGCCGACGAACCAGCCTAGGATTTTTTCGTTGCCGTCTTTGTATTGGGCGACTTGGGCAGCCCCTTGGGCGATGGCGGCATCAACAGCGGCTTCGATGGCACCGGTGTCGGTGATTTGTTTGAGGCCTTTGTCTTCAACGATTTTGGCCGGGGCCTCACCGCTTTCCAACATCACTTCAAACACCTCTTTGGCAATTTTTGTGGAGATGGTGTCGTCGGCGATCAGGTCCAAAAGCGCGCCTAAGTGCTGTGCTGAAATCGGACTTTCGCTGATGCCTATGGCGCGTTCAGAAAGCACGCTGAACAGGTTGTTGATGACCCAGTTGGCAGCCATTTTTTGATCGCGACCTTCGGCAACGGCTTCAAAATACTGAGCCGTATCTTTTTCCGCGACCAACACGTCGGCGTCATAAGGGGACAGACCGAAGTCACCAACATAGCGGGCTTTGCGTTCGTCTGGAAGTTCCGGTAACGAAGCCCGAATTTCTTCGACCAATTCATCGCTGAACACCAACGGCAACAAATCGGGGTCCGGGAAATAGCGGTAATCGTGGGCATTTTCCTTGGACCGCATGGACCGGGTTTCGACTTTTTGCGAATCAAACAGGCGCGTTTCTTGAACCACTTCGCCGCCGTTGTCATAAATGGCAACTTGGCGCATGGCTTCAAATTCGATCACTTGCATGATGAAGCGAACCGAGTTGACGTTTTTGGTTTCGGCCCGGGTCCGCAGTTCCGTTGACCCCACCGGGCGCACCGATACGTTAACGTCACAGCGCATAGAGCCTTGATCCATATTGCCGTCACAGGTTCCCAGGTAGCGCACGATGGAGCGGATTTTCCGTACGAACGCCCCGGCATCTTCGGGGCTGCGCATGTCGGGGTCCGATACGATTTCCATCAACGCCACCCCGGTGCGGTTCAAATCAATGAACGAACGCTTGGGGTCTTGGTCATGCATGGACTTTCCGGCGTCTTGTTCCAAGTGCAGACGTTCAATGCCAACATCGCGGGACGTGCCGTCCGGGAAATCCAAGGTCAAGGTGCCGTGGCCAACGATGGGCTTGTCGGCTTGGCTGATTTGATAGCCCTGGGGCAAATCGGCGTAGAAATAGTTTTTACGCGCAAACACCGACGTCGTGTTGATTTGGGCTTTTAGACCCAGTCCGGTGCGGATCGCTTGGCGCACGCATTCTTCGTTGATGACGGGCAACATGCCGGGCATGGCCGCATCCACGGTGGACACTTGGGTGTTGGGGTCGGCACCATATGTGGTCGAGGCCCCAGAAAACAACTTGGCATTGGAAACCACCTGACAGTGAACTTCCAAACCAATAACCACTTCCCAATCGCCCGTTTCGCCTTTGATTGTATAAGCCATGATTTAAGCTCCCCCGCCGGTGTGGCGGGTAAAGTCCGCACTTGTTTCCAACACATCGGCGACTTTTAACACCGTTTCTTCGTCAAACGGACGGCCTAAGATTTGCAAACCCAACGGCAAACCGTCTGGGCTTAAACCTGCCGGGACCGAAATGCCGGGCAAACCCGCAAGCGAGGCTGGAACCGTGAACACGTCGTTTAAATACATCGCCACCGGGTCGTCTTGCTGTTCGCCCAAAGCAAAGGCGGCGCTGGGTGCCGTCGGGGTTAAAATCACGTCAACGTCTTCAAACGCTTTGGTGAAATCGGCTGCAATCAATGAGCGGACTTTTTGCGCCTTGATATAATAGGCATCGTAATAACCCGAACTCAGAACATAGGTGCCGATCAAGATGCGCCGTTGTACCTCTTCGCCAAAGCCTTCGCCACGGGTGTTCATATACATGTCGTCAAGGCTGTCACCCGGCACCCGAAGGCCATAGCGGACCCCATCGTAACGGGCCAAGTTGGCAGACGCTTCCGCCGGGGCGACGATGTAGTAGGCGGGCAGGGCGTACTGGGTGTGGGGCAGAGAGATGTCTTTGACTTCGGCGCCTTGAGCTTTCAGCCACGCAATGCCCTGGTCCCACAACGCAACGATGGCTGGGTCCATGCCGTCCATTTTGTATTCAGCCGGAATGCCAACTTTAAGGCCTTTGATGTCACCCGTTAAGGCCGCTTCAAAGTCGGGGACATCGACCGGAGCCGAGGTGGAATCCTTAGCATCATAGCCCGCCATAGCGCCCAACATGATCGCCGCATCGCGCACGGTTTGGGTCATGGGTCCGGCTTGATCTAATGAGCTGGCATAGGCAATGGTGCCCCACCGAGAACAGCGACCATAGGTCGGCTTAAACCCGGTAATGCCGCAAAAGCTGGCGGGTTGGCGTATGGATCCACCTGTATCGGTGCCGATGGCGGCCATCGCTAAACGTCCGGCCACAGCGGCGGCGGAGCCACCTGAGCTTCCGCCCGGTACCAAGTCTTTGCCGTCATTGGCTTTCCAGGGGTTTTTAGTTGGGCCGTAATAGGATGTGATGTTGGCTGAACCCATCGCGAATTCGTCCAAATTGGTTTTGCCCAACATGACCGCCCCGGCGGCGCGCAGGTTGGCTGACACGGTGGATTCATAGGCTGGCGTAAAACCATCAAGAATATGACTGCCTGCCGTGGTCAAAACGTCTTCGGTGCAAAACAGGTCTTTGATGGCAACGGGAATGCCATCCATGGCGCCTAAGCTTTCGCCTTTTGCCCGGCGTGCATCGGACTCTTGGGCGCGCTGCAAAGCAATTTCGGGCGTTTCGGTAATATAGGCATTTAAATCGCGCCCGGTTTCCATAGCTTTCAAGTAGGCCTCGGTCAACTGAACGGCGGTGCATTCACCTGCGGCTAATTTATCGCGGGCTTGGGAAATGGTGAGCTGTGTTAAATCGGTCATGTGTTTATTCCACCACTTTCGGGACGGCATAAAAACCATCTTCGGATTCTGGTGCATTGCTCAGAACCGTATCGCGGCAATTGCCGTCGGTGACAACGTCTTTGCGCAAAGGAAGGCCAACGGCGACCACAGAGGCCATCGGCTCGACACCATCAGTGTTGAGTTCTTGCAGGTGTTCAATCCAGCCCATAATGGCGGAAAGCTCACCAGCCAAGGGTTCAAGTTTGTCTTCCTCAACACGAATGCGCGCGAGGTAAGCCATGTTCTTCACGGTGTCCTTATCGAGGGACATGGGAAGGCGTCTCCTATCATATTGGAGTTGAAAATATGGAGCGGAAAGTAACACCCGCGACCGCACTGTGCAAGGAAACTTGGGCGGTTATTCCGTCCCCATTTTTGACTTGGAAAAAAGTGTTTCCCAGGCCAGCGGGGTCCAGCTGTCGACGGAGGCTTCCAATGCTTTCTGTAAGGCGTCCTTGACGGACGTGGTTTCAAACTTTTGAGTTTTTGGCGGGATCGCAAAACGGGGCAGGGAATGGCCGTTAAAGGTCACCTTGCCTGTCTTTGGGTCATAAAAATAGCGGGTCGAAAGGAATTCTTCCAAGCCATCACCGATGGACCGTATGTCCAAGCCGATGAGGTGCGCCCCGGTTTTTTCGATCACCGGCGCCTCGGTTAAAAACATGTGGGCATAAAAGCTTGAGGCCCCTTTGGAACTGGCACAGCGAAAACGAATTTCATAATCAGCCGTTTGAAAATTTGCGCCTTCGACCTTGATCTTGCGTTCAAAGCGAAACCGATAATCGCAGGCCACGCCATTTTTATTTTTACGTTTTGACGCGTAGGACCCTAAAAATTGCTCCTGCAAAGATCCATCCACGACCGGGGCCAGCACGGATGCAATGACGAAACCGAGCGTTTCCCCATCTTTGCTGACAGCAATCCACGGGGCGTCGATGGCTATGCCGACCGCGCGGACATGATCTCCGGCGATTAATCCGGCAATGCGTTTGTATTTGGTGTCCGGGCCGCTGCGCACGTTGACGTCATTGCCGACCACAAACAAGCCGCTCAACGGTTCAACTTCAATATCCATGACGGTGACGGTCTCGGTTTCGGGTAGGGCGGCTGGCATGGACTGTTCTTGCTCTGGGTCGCGCACGAACTCTTCGCTGTGCTGGCCCGAATATTGAGCCTGAAGCGGCAGCGCATACAGGCTTAATACAGCCAGCGTGAATAGAATGAAAAACTTTTTCATGGTACGTTCATGCCCTGTCTTTTCCGCCATAGCAAGTCTAAGACACATTGTTTATGGTGCTCGTATGACAATTCTCAGCCTTCAAGATGTAAAAGCAAGCCTCAAACGTGATCAGCGCCTCATTGGCCTGGATTTGGGCTCTAAAACCATCGGCATTGCTATGTCCGATACGTTGTTGTCGATTGCCAGCCCGGTTGAAACCATCAAACGCGGCAAGTTTACCAAGGACGTGAACCGCTTGTTCGCGCTGATCGACGAACACGACGTTGGGGGCTTGATCTTAGGTATGCCCTATAATATGGACGGAACAGAAGGCCCACGCTGTCAATCCACCCGGGATTTCGCCATTAATTTCCAGAACCTGCGTGATATGCCGATTGGCATCTGGGACGAACGCTTATCGACCTCGGCGGTGGAACGGATGTTGGTCGGTGATGTTGATATGACCCGCCACAGGCGAGGTGAAGTTATCGACAAACTGGCTGCGACCTATATTTTACAAGGTGCGTTGGATGCGTTGGCGTATCAGGCTGGGTAACGAATTTTTCTCAATCCTTGCCCCACCTCTAACATAGCGTTACAAACGCCCAACACCCTTTCACCAGACAAGGCGCTTTCCCATGCGGGCAGAGATTGAAACCGTAACGCAAGACCTCAAACAGTCGATTGAACTGTTGAGGAGGCATCTTTGACTATGATCAGGCGGTTGTTCGGCTTGACGAGTTAAACGCGCTTTCGGAAGACCCAAACTTGTGGAACGACGCCACCAAGGCCCAGGCCTTGATGAAAGAACGCACCAAATTGGATGGGCTGATCAAAGAAGTCGACGGACTGCAGGGCGACCTTAACGACAGCATCGAGCTGATTGAAATGGGTGAGCTTGAAAGCGACCAATTGATTATTGAAGAAGCCGAGGCTGTGCTTATGGACGCCAAAGCACGGGCGGGCAAGGCAGAGCTGCAAACCCTGTTGTCTGGCGAAGCCGATGGCAACAATTGTTATTTGGAAGTCCACGCCGGGGCTGGCGGCACCGAGGCCCAGGATTGGGCCGAAATGTTGGTGCGCATGTACGTGCGGTGGGCCGAAAAACATGGCTACAAAACCGAATGGTTGGAAGAAAGTGCAGGCGAAGAAGCCGGACTTAAATCGGCGACCATTAAAATCAACGGTGAAAATGCCTATGGTTGGGCCAAGACAGAATCGGGGGTGCACCGCTTGGTGCGCATTTCCCCTTATGATTCCAGCGCAAGGCGCCACACCAGCTTTTCGTCCGTGTGGGTCTATCCCGAAATTGATGATGACATTGATGACAGTTATGAAGACAAGGACTTGCGCATCGACACCTACCGGGCGTCCGGGGCCGGGGGGCAGCACATCAATAAGACCGATTCGGCGATCCGCATAACGCACTTGCCATCGGGCATTGTGGTGCAGTGTCAAAATGACCGTTCGCAACACAAAAACCGGGCCGCCGCATTTAAAATGCTAAGCGCGCGTCTATATGAAGCCGAACTGCGGCGTCGCGAAGAAGCCACCAAGGCCGAACATGAAGCCAAAACCGATATTGGTTGGGGTCATCAAATCCGCTCTTACGTGTTGCAGCCCTACCAAATGGTCAAAGACATGCGCACCGGATACGAAACATCCAACACCGGGGCGGTGTTGGATGGTGATTTGGATCCCTTTATGGAAGCCGCCCTCGCGCATCGCGTCAAAGGCAGCAGCGGTATCGTTGAAGACTTGGATTAATGTCGATTAACGACGATTAATGGCCAAAAACTAACGGATCATGATGTCTTTGTACAAAACCGTGACCGCGCGTTCGGGCCGGATCAGGTTGTTGATGACCAAAACAACATCATTGCGCAAGCGCTCGCTACCCGCTTCGTCTTTTAAATCTTCTACGGTCAAAGAGCGCAGATGGGTTTGAATGGCGTCCAAAACCTTGACTTCCCGTTCAACAAAGGCGGTCTTGGCAGATTCCCCTTGTAATTCCACCTGCATGATCAGACGGATGAAGGGGCGGGCGTGGCCTTTTGATGGTCTGATGTCCACGGTGATTTTAGGAAGTTCGTAATAGACCAGTTCGCCGGGGAGAACCATGCTGATTTCATGGGGTTTTTTGGCCGTCAGCATACCCGTGAAATACAGTCCAGCGACAGCACCGCCCACAAGCAACACGAAGGCCACGGCAATGATTAGTCCTTTTTTGGCCGCAAGTTTCGCCTTTAGGCCAGACGGGGCTGGTTCTTCAACGGGCTGCGGCTCTTCTTCCTCGTCCTGAATTTCAAGATCAAGGTGGTCTTCGTCCTGTTCGTCTTGTTTGTCTTGTTCGTCGCTCATAGCGATAATCCATCAATCATCAAGAAGACACTTTTACTCTTGGTCCTCATAGGTTTCAAGTATCACCCATCATAATAATCTCTATTCATTTTAGCCAAGTCACGGGCGGCGTAATTAAACGGGGGTTTAAGGTGGCCCTTAAAGTTTTTGCCCAGCACCTCTTTAAAGGTTGAAATCGCCTCAAATTGACGCTTTTGGCACACATATTCAAACCACCTAACGCCAGCCGCCACATGGCCAATTTCGTCTTCGGCAATGGTCGCTAAGATCGCTGCCGTGGCTTCATCACCATTGCGCGTCAATCGTTCGACGGTCGCAGGCGTGGTGTCTAACCCGCGTGCTTCTAGAACCATGGGCACCAAGCTTAAGCGTTCTAAGCTATCAAAACGGGTTTTTTGTGCCGCTTCCCATAATCCATCGTGGGCGGACATATCGCCGTAGGCTGCGTTTAATTCATGCAGCCGGGTGTCTAACATTTCAAAATGCTTGGCTTCGTCCACAGCAACTTGCAGCCAATCGTCAAAGAACGCGCGCGGCCAATCTTCATCGATAAACCGCGCCATGATATCCCAAGCTAAATCGATGGCATTCAATTCGATGTGGGCCAGCGCGTGGATCAAAGCCGTGCGGCGTTTGCCATGCCCGCTGGATCGTTTGGGCATCAGGGTTGGGCTGCACAATTCTGGTTTAGCCGGACGGGCCGGGCGATCCGGTGGCAGGCTGTCACCAATGTCAGTCATTTCACCGCCTTGCCAAGCGTTGGCAAATTCATAGGTCAGGCGCACTTTTTCACAAGGATCAGACGCGAACAAAACCTGACAGGCGGCCTGGCTGAGGGTTAGGCGTTCGCTCACCGGGCCAGCACAGCATCTAACACGGTCTGGGCGTGCGCTTTAACCCGAACCTTGCGCCAAATTTGGGCAATGGAGCCGTTTTCATTGATCAAAAACGTCGCCCGCTCGATGCCCATGTATTCTTTGCCATAGTTCTTTTTCAACACCCACACGCCATAAGCTTCACACAAGACGCCCTCTTCGTCCGATACCAAGGAAAACGGAAAGCCGTATTTGGACTTGAAGTTGTCGTGACGTTTAACGCTGTCTTTGCTGGCCCCAACGACCACCGCCCCGGCGTCGATGAACTGACTGTGCAGCGCGCTAAAATCCTGGCCTTCGGTGGTGCAGCCAGGGGTGGAATCCTTTGGGTAAAAATAGAGCACAACCTTTTTGCCCTTAAGGTCAGAAAGCTTTAACTGACCGCCGCCATCGGTGGGCAGATCAAATACGGGGGCTGGGTCGTTGATGGAAAGAGTCATGGCGTTTCCTTTAAATCCGTTTTTACCTTCGGTCGGGCCGCATTCGCGGGCTCAACGATTAAGCGGTTGAAGACATCTTGGACCCATGCGGCCTTGGTTTTTATTTTTTCTTCGGCGGCTTCTACGGTGGGGGTGCCGACGATGCGTGAGACGTGGCGTTGGAGACCGATGGGCATGTCATTGCTGTTGAAATTGATTTTAATGGTGAGGCGCAACAAGCCTTGCAAAGATTGCCACAGGTCTAAGGCTTCGATCAAGCCTGCCGCCGTGGGGGCCTCTAAAAGCGCGGCATTTTTAAGATTGTTTAGGGCATCGCGGGTGTTTGAAGATAAAATTTCTGGGTGCTTAGGGCCATACAAGAGTTGTAAGTATTGAGCCATAAATTCGATATCCACCAAGCCACCGCGATAATTTTTGATCGACCACACTTGGTCGGTGTGGCGTTCTTTGTCCATGCGTTCGCGCATATCGGCAACGTCAACCACCAACTTTTCGGGGTCCCTGGGGGTTTGTAAAATATCCGCGATGACGGCGGTCATGTGGGTTTGCAACGCGGTCGCCCCCGTGATCATGCGGGCACGGGTGAGCGCCATGTGTTCCCAGGTCCAGGCTTCGGTTTTTTGGTAGGTTTCAAAGGACGCCACGGTACAGGCGACGGGGCCGGAATCGCCACGCGGACGCAAACGCATATCCACTTCGTACATGCGCCCTTCGGCAGTCGGCACAGACACCGCATTGATCAGGCGTTGGCACAGACGGGTATAATATTGGCTGACGGCGAGGGGCTTCTCCCCATCCGAACTGTCGGCGGCTTGGTCATAATCATAGATAAAAGTTAAGTCCATGTCGGAGGTCGGAGTCTTTTCCCGTCCCCCCAATTTGCCATAGGCGATGATGCCGAGTGTACCACCCGGCACACGGCCATGACGGATGGCAAATTCATCTTCGATGCGGGGCTGTAACGCTTTCAACAGGGTTTCAGCGACGGCGGTTAGGGCCAGTTGGGACTCGTGTTCGCCTATAATTCCACGCAAAACATGGACCCCGACCTGAAACTTGCGGTCCTTGGCCCAACGTCTGCAAATGTCTAACACTTGTTCTAGGCAGACGGCTTCTTCTAAGTCGTGCTCTAAATCTATGCGCATGTCTTGGGCGGTGGGCAGGTCGTCAAAAAAACCAGGTGTCAGAACGCCATCCAACACGCTGGTTTTGTGCGCCAAGTGTTCGGCCAAACGCGGTGCCGTCCCCATGATATCGGCAAGCAGGTCCAGCAAAGTCGGGTTCGATTGAAACATGGAAAACAACTGCACCCCGGCAGGTAACTTGGACAGGAATTCATCAAAGCGCAAAAAAGCCTTGTCGGGTTCGCTGGTGTTCGCCATAGCCGCTAAGATGGTGGGCATCAGTTCGGTTAAGATGGTGCGCGCGCGCTCAGAGCGCATGGCACGGTACCGGGCGTGGTGCCAACCGCGCACGGCTGCATCAATGGTTTGGACATTTGTGTAGCCTAGGTTGGTCAGCGTTTTAAACGTTTCCGGGTCACTTTCACCTCCGGTGAAAACCAAATTTCCGCCCTCAACCGCATCGGAGTCTAAGTCATCTTGGTCTTCAAAAAGCTGTGCATAGAGCGTTTCCACCGTGCCCAAAGTGGTGAGCATGTCGTCGCTAAAGCGTTGCACATTGTCGTAGCCCAAAAATGTGGCGATGTGGGCAAGGCCTTGTTGGGTGTCGGGCAGAGTGTGGGTTTGGGCGTCATCAACCATCTGAATGCGGTGTTCGACCCGGCGTAGAAATTCATAGGCTTTGGTGAGCGTTTGGGCATTTTTGGCTTTTTCAAACCCACCTTGGACCAAGGCATCAAGTGAGGTGCGGGTTGGCACGGTGCGTAAACTACGATCACGTCCCCCCCAGATGAGCTGTTGGGTTTGGGCGTAAAATTCGATTTCTCGAATGCCGCCTCGGCCCAATTTGACGTTATGGTCCAAAAGCTGGATTTTGGAACTGCCGCGATGGGCATTGATTTGGCGCTTGATGGATTGGATGTCTTGAATGGTCGCAAAATCCAAGTTTTTGCGCCAGATGAACGGCCCTAGGAATTTTAAAAAAGCCTGCCCAGCCACTTTATCCCCGGCAACAGGCCGAGCCTTAATCATGGCGGCGCGTTCCCAGTTTTGGCCGATGCTTTCGTAATAGGCTTCAGCGGCCAAGGTGGAAATGGCCAACGGGGTCGAGCCTGGGTCAGGGCGCAGCCGTAAATCGGTGCGAAATACATAACCATCGGCGGTGCGGTCATCTAAGGTCGAAACCAACCCCCGTGCCAAGCGGACAAAGCTAGGTCCCAAATCAAAGGGGTCAGAGGTTTGGATGATGTCAGGATCGTACAAAATGATCAAATCAATGTCGGACGAATAGTTCAATTCGCGTCCGCCCAATTTGCCCATACCCAACACCACCAGGCCGGAGCCTTGTTCTGGGTCCTCTGGATTTTTTAAGGAAATCTTGCCGCGCCGTGCCAATTCGCTCAAATGAAAGGCACAGGCGGCTGATGTGGCGGCATCGGCAAAGTCAGATAAGGTATTGGTAACGGAAGTTAAGTCCCATGTTCCGGTTATGTCGGCAACGGCGGTCGCCAGAGCAATACGGCTTTTTTGGACCCTCAAATGACGTTTTAGGGCGGCATCATCAAGCCCTTTGGAAGCCGTGCGGGTGGCGTTTAGAGCCACGTCCACCATGGCCCTTGGCCCGTGTTGCAAAAGGTCTTTGGTAAATTGGGGGTCTTTTAACCAACAGGCGGTGAGAAATGGTGAGTTGCCGAAAACGGCTCTTGCCAACTTTAAACCACGCGGATCATCGGCCAGGCTTGAGGCAAAAGATTCCAGGTCATCTTGGCCTTTTACGGCATCAAGAAAACGATCCCAGCCTACGTTTGCGCAATCCTCATAGGCGCACCCGGGCACGTTATCGGTGCTGAACTCAAAAAGCTGCATGATTTCAATTTGTATCCTGTTAATAGGTCCACACGTTGAGTATAGTTTGTTAACGTAAAAATCCTAGAGTCCAAACTCATTTAGAGGACAATCCACTGCTTAAGCGTACGATCAGTCAATGTGCAAAAGTTATCAGCGGGCTCGTTTTGGGCATGCTGGTGGCGCTGCTTTTGGTGTCTTGGCGCTTGTCATCGGGGCCTGTGTCGATTGCCTTTTTGACCCCCTATATGCAAGCCGCCCTAGAAGATGCCAATCAGGGTGCCTTTGACATCAGCGTTGGCGATACCATTCTGACTTGGGCCGGATGGAAACGGGCCTTAGATATTCGTGTCGTCAATGTGCAAAGCAAACTGCCTTCGGGTGACGTGGTCGCCACCATTCCAGAAGTGTCTATTTCTTTGAGCATAAAAGCTTTGCTGAAAGGCGTCGTTGCGCCGCGTTCGATTGAATTTCTTGGCCCACGGTTTACGGTCCAGCGCGATGAGAACGGCCATTTTGCCTTAGGTTTAGACAACACAACCCAAGGCTCTGACAACTTCGTAAATTCAATGCTGATCGTCATGTTGGAAAAGTCTGATCCGTTGCGGCCGTTGAGTTATCTTGAATACGTGAGTGTTGAAAAGGGGGAGATTACTTACGAAGACAAGACGCTCGCCACCACATGGTTCTCGCCCTCTGCCACCGCTAAATTTATGCGCGTCGAAGACGGCCTTGAGGCCCAATTGGACTTAGATGTTTTGGTTGGCGATAACTTGTCGACGGTGACGGTGGAAGGCACTTATTCAGCATCTGGTAAACGCACGGATTTGGGCGTCAGCTTTGACGGCATCACGCCGGCTGAATTTTCCACAATGTCGGATCATTTGAAAATTCTGAGCGCCTTGGACCTGCCGCTGGCGGGCACGTTGACGCTAAGTGTGCAAGAAAATGGACAGGTAGAAGGCATAGGCTTTGATCTTACCGGAACCCGTGGACATGTGGCTTTGCCGGTCGCCTTGGCCGAAAGCATGGGGGCTTTGGGGTGGGCGCAGCGGATTGCTGTCTCGGATGTCGCACTCAGCGGGCGCTATGAAGGGGCAAAAGATCTGCTGGATATTTCTCAATTTAACCTGACGGCCCAGCCCGGCGAAACGGTTTATCTGCCTGCTCCCTTAGACCACAAACTGCCGATCGATACCCTAACGGCACGCCTCACCTATCTCGGTACAAGCGGCCAATTGGATGTTGAAGACCTGACCTTTGGCTTTGGTAAAACCTTTGGCGGCTTACAGGCCAGCGTTTCAGGGATTGTGATTACGGATTTTCTGGGTGGTTTGACCGTTAATGCCAAGGGACTGGCAAAGAATGTTCGCTATGACGATTTGCCAAAACTGTGGCCAAAGGATTTAGGCGTTGATGTGCGCAACTGGGTTTTGGAAAGCTTGTCGAAGGGTGTGGCCGACACGGCCGCCCTTGATGTATCGCTGGATGTAGATGCCGAAAAAGCCGTGCACGTTCGGACCTTGTCGGGTGAAATCACCAGTCACGGGCTTGATGTTAACTACATTTCCACAATGCCCAGAGTTCATGACGCGCGGGGCCATGCCTCTTTTAATTTGGACCGTTTTGACATCACCATTGATAGCGGCACCAGCGATGGGGATATGAAAATCAACAGCGGGACGGTCGCCCTGGTGAAGTTACAAGAAGACATGCAGTGGGCGGAAATTAAGTTAGATATCAATAGCCCGGTCACGTCCGGGTTAAAGTTGATTGATTCCGAACCCTTGCGTTTTGCCTCTGATTTGGGGCTTAAGCCCGAAACAGCGCAAGGCAAAGCACGCGCGAATGTGAGCTTGCGGATTCCGTTAAAGAATGACCTGCTGGCCACCGAGGTCGAAGCCTTAGTTTCGGCAAAGTTGACCGGGGCGGGCATTCAAGGAGCTGTTTTTGACAAAAGCATTTCGCAAGGCGAATTGGATTTGGTCGTCAACAATGAGGGGCTGACGGTGGGCGGTAAAGCGTTGTTGGGCGAAGTTCCGGTACAGTTGAAGTGGAACCATGACTTCCGGCCCAATGCTTTGTTCACGGATCGCTATGAAGTTTCGGGCTATATCGAAAACGTTTTAAATCTTGGCTCACTGGGCCTTGAGGTGCCGGATATTTTATCGCGTTACATGCAAGGGGGTGCGGAAGTTAACATCAACCACACCAAACTCAACAATGGCCGCCAGTCGTTGTCGGCCCGACTTGATTTGGCCAATGTGGTTTTGGCGGCTCCTGAATTTGGCTGGGAAAAAGCGCGCGGTGTGCCGGGGACGGCGGTTTTGGAAATGCGCATTGATCAGAATGTTCTAGGAGAAATTCCTAAATTTTCGGTCGAAGCCCCGGACATGGATATTTCTGGGTCTGTTAGCTTTCTTAAAGACGGCACCTTGGAACGGGTGAACTTAGACACCATGCGCTCGAACCTCACGGATGTTACGGGCTCGATAACGCCGCTTAATGACGGGACTTGGGAAGTGGTTTTGCGTGGCGAAAGCCTTGATGCGCGGGTGCTGTGGGATGAATTGTTAGGCAAAGGTAAGGCTAAACCCGCCGCAAAAGCCAGCTCAGAAGCAACGGATGCGCCAGCGGATGAGGCGTCTCACGATAGCAAATTGTTTGTGAATGCGGCGGTGGATATTCGGTCTGTGTTGATCAGCAAGGGCCATGTTGTTCATGACCTGATCGGCACCGTTTATCGGGACCGTGGATTATGGCGCAAGCTCGATATCAGCGGCGTAGTGGGGGAAAGTGGCACGGTCGAATTGATGTTGGACACGGGCACGGACGGGTTGCGGTATTTGTCGATTAGCTCTGACGATGCGGGGGCGACCTTGAAAACCTTAGGCCTGCACGACAACATCTTAGGCGGCGAATTTGATCTTAAAGCGGCGTACACCAACCCAGGCTTTGATACGCCGTTGGAAGGCGTGGTTAAAGTCCATGATTACGCCATGATCGAGGCCCCGGTCTTTGCCAAGCTGATAGGGGTGATGTCGTTGACGGGAATCTTGGATGCCTTGCAAGGCGACGGTCTCAATTTTGATATTTTGGACGCGCCATTTAAATTGGAAAATGGCGTGGTGAAACTGACCCAAGCCAGGGCCTCTGGGCCGACCATTGGCGTCACGGCGTCTGGTACGGTGGATATGGGCAATCAGGTTTTAGATTTGCAGGGCACGGTGGTTCCGGCCTATGCCATCAACGCGCTGCTTGGTAAAATCCCGTTGATTGGCCAGCTGTTTACGGGCGGGGAAGCGGGTGGTGGATTGTTTGCGGCGACTTACACCATGAAGGGGCAAGGCGAAAACGTCGACGTTTCGGTCAATCCCTTGAGCGTTCTGGCCCCCGGCGTGTTGCGAAACATCTTTACCGGAACCCCCAAAGTTGATGAAATTCAGACCGCGCCACAGCCCGCGCCGCAACCGCAGCCCTAAATGGCGCGCAACAAAACGTGACGTTTTTTACCCACCGACAGCTTAATCACGCCATCGTCATTTAAATCTTGAACCGTCACAACTTGGTTGGCATCGCTGAACGCTTTGTCATTCAGGCGGGCGCCGCCGCCTTTAATAAGCCGCTTTGCTTCGCCACCCGACTGGCAAATGTCAGCTAAAATGAGCACGGAAAAAGCTGAGATGCCGGCCTCTAATTTAGCCCGTTCAACGTCAACGGTGGGTAAATCTTCGCCCAGTTGGCCTTGCTCGAACGTTTTTTGAGCCGTTTCATGAGCCGTTCTCGCAGCCTTTTCACCGTGACACATACGGGTGACGTGATCGGCCAAAACCTTTTTCGCTTCGTTGATGGCTTGGCCTTCTAAGGATTCAAGGCGTTCAATTTCGTCGATTGGCAATTCGGTAAACAGGCGCAAGAAGCGGCCTACGTCGGCGTCTTCGGTGTTGCGCCAATACTGCCAGTACTCATAAGGTGACAATTGGTCTTCGTTCAACCATACCGCCCCCGCCGCCGTCTTGCCCATTTTGGCCCCAGACGAGGTGGTGAGCAACGGCGTCGTTAGGCCGAACACTTCGGCCCCATCAACCCGGCGCGACAGTTCAACACCACTGATGATGTTGCCCCACTGATCCGATCCGCCCATTTGCAAATTACAGTCGTAACTGCGGTTCAAGGCCAAGAAGTCATAGGCCTGAAGAATCATGTAGTTGAATTCCAAAAACGTCAGCGGTTGTTCTCGGTCTAAACGCAGCTTGACCGATTCAAAACCCATCATGCGGTTGATGGTGAAATGGGGACCAAAGTCGCGCAGAAATTCGATGTAGTTGAGGGTTTTTAACCAATCAGAATTGTTGACCATCACCGCATCGGTGGGGCCATCGCCGAATTTCAAAAACTTGGCAAAGACTTTCTGGATAGAGTCCATGTTGGCCTGAATGACCTGTTCGGTCAGCAACTGGCGGCTTTCATCTTTACCGGATGGATCACCCACCAAAGTGGTGCCGCCGCCCATCAAAACAATCGGTTTGTGTCCGGTTTTTTGCAACGTGCGCAACATCATAATGGGCAATAACGATCCCACATGAAGGCTGGGGGCGGTGCAATCAAAACCGATGTACGCCGTCACGATGCCGTCGGTGGCTTTTTGGTCTAACGCTTCAAGGCCCGTGCATTGGTGCATATAGCCACGTTCGGTGACGGCTTTGAGGAAATCTGATTTCAGGTTGGTCATGGCAGGGTAAAGTCCGAATTGAGGGTGTTGCATGTTTGTATGGGACTTAGCACAATGGGCAAGCGCACACAATGTGCCAACGGAAACATGAATATGAATGACGGTAAACTGTATACGGCGATTGGTTTGATGAGCGGCACCTCGTTAGACGGCATCGACGCGGCCTTGATTAAGACCGATGGCCAAGGCGTGGTTGAGTTCGGCCCCTCGTTGACGATTGCCTACGATGAGGCATTTGCCACAGAGCTGCGGAACTGTCTTGGCACAACGCAACGCAACGCAGACGTTGAACGGACCTTAACGGTGTTACATGTCGAGGCGGTCGAGGCTTTGTTGCACAAAGCCAATTTATCCGCTTCAGATATTGATCTGGTCGGCTTTCATGGACACACCGTGCATCACGATCCCAAAGCAGGCCTGACCGTGCAATTCGGCGATGGGGCTTTGTTGGCCGAAAAGCTGGGGATTTCCGTGGTTTGTGATTTGCGAACCCAAGACGTCTTAGCGGGAGGGGAAGGCGCGCCCTTGGTGCCCATTTTCCATGCCGCCTTGGTGCACAGCCAAACCAAGATAACGCCACCGACCGCGGTGCTCAACATTGGCGGGGTGGCGAATGTGACTTGGGTTGGTATTGAGGACGGCGATCTTCTGGCCTTTGATACAGGCCCTGGAAATGCCCCGTTAAATGATTGGGTTCTTCGCTATGCAGGTCGCGTTATGGACCGAGGGGGCGAAATTGCCGCCGTTGGTACCGTGAATACGAAGTCCTTAGATAAGCTCATGGACAGTGCCTACTTCGAAGAAAACCCCCCAAAATCGTTAGACCGCCAAGATTTCAAAGGTCTTGCCTGTGAAGGGTTAAGCCTTCAAGACGGTGCCGCCACGCTAACCGCCTTCATCGCCCACAGCGTGGCGAAAGCACAACCCTTCTTTCCAGCCCCTGTGTCCAACTGGATCATCACGGGCGGCGGACGCTTAAACCCGGTGTTGATGGCAAACCTACAAGACGTGTTGGATGGGGATGTGCTGTCGGCGGATGACTTGGGCTGGGACGGTGACGCTATGGAAGCCCAAGCGTTTGCTTATTTGGCGGTGCGCAGCAAACTCGGCCTACCCATTACCTTTCCCACCACCACGGGCGTGAAAGAGCCCCTCACGGGTGGAACGCTGCATTCTCCTGCGCGCGGATGATCTGGTTGGCGTTGGTTGCCAGAGCCCAGAAAGGTCCGCTTTTATAGGGTAAGCGGACATCTTAAGGGCTGATGGTTACTTCCACTTGTGATCCTGAGCGGACATTAAAAGCAGTTGATGTCAATACGGCCTGCGACCTCAAGCGTTGCTGACGACACGCTCGGGCGGGAAGCGCACCATTACCGTGGTCCCAGCCCCCTCTTTGCTGTCTATGGTCAATGTTCCGCCATACACCTCGGCAAGTCGTTTGCTCAAAGGCAATCCAAGGCCAGAGCCTTCATGGGAACGGGTCATGACGCTCTCCACTTGCAAAAACGGTTCAAGCACTTTTTGTATGTTACAGGGGGCAATTCCGATGCCCGTGTCCTTGATGCAAAGAAAAAAAGCCCCCTGACCATCGGTTCCAGCGCTGATCGTCACCTTACCGTCACCGGGAGTGAACTTGATAGCGTTTGTGATCAGGTTCAGCATGATCTGTTTAACATGGCGGATATCGGCCCTAAATGCGGGGAGATGGCTCGGGATTTCAGTTATCAGCATAATTTCCTTTTTTTCGGCCCTCTCATGACACATGCGCAAGCAGGAACGAACAACATCATGAATATTAACATCCGTCTCTTCAAAGGTGATCTCACCGGCTTCAATCTTGGATATGTCGAGAATGTCACTGATAACTTCAAGTAGATAGGTGCCGGAGGTCTCTATGTATTTCACGTATTCTTCGTGCTTTTTATGGCCAAGAGGGACTGGAATGCCGCATGCAAGCATCTGCGCGAACCCAATGATTGAGTTCAGCGGCGTTCGTATTTCGTGGCTAATGTTGGCGAGGAATTCAGATTTAGCGCGGTTGGCGTATTCGGCCCCTTTCCTGGCTTGATCCGCCTTTTCTTTTTCCTCGCGAACCTTCTGGGAGAGGATATATGTGGCAGCGAAAAGGCATAACGACAAAACAAAGGTGAACGACAGCAGAAGATTGATAACCTTATGATCATTTTTAAAGTTTTTATTGCTCTTCTCTAATGATTTTGTCGTGGCCTCGACGATGAATACGCCTTTCTTCCGTATTGCGGACGAAGCATTGTGAAACGCGCGTATTACACTTAGCTCAGGAACGGCATTGTTCCCCTGGTCCAGGATTTCAATGATCTTTACCCCCTCAGCAAGCAATATCGCAGTGTTGTCCTTAATGACAGCGAGATGCTTGCGCTGAATATTATTTATAAGATGAGGGGCGATATCTTCCGTTAATTCGACAATTGACGCATGTCTTTCGAAAAATTTATCGCGGTCGATTTTTTCATACGCAATCATGTACAAAAGCAAATGGCCTTCCGCGCGTTTTGCATAACTGCTTATGCCGGTGGCGATCCTAACAACATTTAACTGTTTCTCAGTGTTGTTGAGGGCTTCTACAACGCTGCCCTGCTGTACGTTAAATACGAATAAAAAAAACAGGATTGACGGGAGGAGGAGAGCTGCTACCCATAGCTTTCTTTTTGTTCTTGTTTTTTCTTCTGGCATTTGAACCATTTTTCAACAACCTTGCAGTATTCTCGAGCCTGATACTTACCAGGTAGCCACGGAGTTTATTGTATTTTCGCATCATATGCCAACGCTGTAAATGTCCCCTCATGGCTTATGAAGAGAAGTTCAAGACACCCCTTAAAAACGTCTGCTGTTGTACGGTAAGTGGATGTAAGGGGAGGACAGCAACCTTTGTGGGACCTGCGTTTGAAGCGACCTAGGGGCTGAGACGCAACAAGGGGCCACTTAGGGCCCCTTGCCTGTATAAGAAAGTATTTTTTCTTACAAAGATTTATCTAGATAATCGTTGACGCTTTTGCTGAGCTTGTCCATGTGGCTGGAAAAGAAGTGATCACAGCCTTTGACGATTTCGTAATCAATGACGATGTTCTTTTGGCTTTGCAGTTTTGCTGCCAATTTATCGACGCTTTCCAACGGTACGATTTCGTCTTTGTCGCCATGAAGGATCAAACCCGAAGCCGGGCAGGGGGCTAAGAACGAAAAATCGTGTTCTTTCGCGGGCGGCGCAATGGAAATGAAGCCTTTGATTTCCGGGCGCCGCATCATCAATTGCATGGAGATCCACGCGCCAAAAGAAAATCCGCCGATCCAGCACGATTGGGCGTTGGGATTGTGGGCTTGTACCCAATCTAAAGCCGAAGCCGCATCGCTCATTTCGCCTTGACCGTTGTCAAAGGTGCTTTGCGAGCGCCCGACGCCCCGGAAGTTAAAGCGCAAGGTCGAAAACCCACGCTGAACGAACGATTCATACATGGCCAGAACAATTTTGTTGTTCATCGTGCCACCAAATTCGGGGTGCGGGTGCAGTAAAAGCGCAATCGGTGCCCCGGGTTTTTTCGAGTGATGATAGCGTCCTTCAAGACGCCCCTCAGGTCCGTTAAAGATGATTTCAGGCATATCTATTCAAAAAACCGTTTATTTTCCAAGGGTTAACCCTGTATCACTATGACCGTAACGCGGGTAAGGTTTTATGCGTTTTGGCTTTATGAATACTTGACTACGTTAGTCGGGTATAATATATTCAATTCCATTAGGCGTTGGATGCGGTGTTTTGTGACACGTATTTAGTTTTGAGGCACGCATTTTGTGACGCCGCACTGATTTTAGGCTGATTTTAACCACCATTTGTTTTTCAATATATTGGATAGGCCATGATTTTCAAGAGGCTTCAAGAAGATATCGATTCCTATAGAGCTCGGGACCCTGCGGCGCGGTCGCGTCTGGAAGTGGCCCTTCTTTACCCGGGCTTTCACGCGCTCTTGTTTTATCGGTTTTCGCACGCGTTGTGGATTCGAGAGTTTCGGTTTTTGGGACGTTTTGTGTCGCAACTTGCCCGCTTTATGACGGGTATCGAAATTCATCCTGGCGCCACCATTGGCAAGCATTTTTTCATTGATCATGGCGATGGTGTGGTGATCGGTGAAACCAGCCATATCGGTGATGACGTGACGATTTATCAGGCCGTGACCTTAGGCGGTACCTCGCCCAGTGTGGACAGCCATACCCAGGTGGATCAAAAGCGCCACCCAACGTTGGAAGACGGTGTCATTATTGGATCGGGTGCCCAAGTGTTAGGCCCCATCACCATTGGCAAAGATGCCCGCATTGGCGCCAATGCCGTGGTGACATCTGATGTACCACAAGGTGTCACAGCGGTTGGCATTCCGGCGCGCGTGGTGATGCCGCGCGATAAAAAACATGCTGGGGACTTTGTGGCTTATGGCACCCCGGTCGAAGGTTGCCCCGATCCGGTCTTGCGTACCATCGAAAGTCTGCGCGCTCAAGTGAGCCAATTGATGGACCGCATAGACGAGCTTGAAGGTGAGAAGAAGCCCGATGCGAAGCTGTCAAAAACAAAAAAAGTAGCCAATTCAGATGGCACGAAATAAAGGAGACCTGTCGTGAAACTCAGCACCAAAGGACGTTATGCCGTGATGGCGATGGTTGATCTTTGCCAGACCTCAACGGGCAAGCCTGTTGCGCTTGCAGACGTTGCCGAACGACAAGAAATTTCCCTGTCGTATTTGGAACAACTGTTTGGCAAACTGCGCCATGCGCAATTGGTCAAGAGCGTGCGCGGCCCTGGCGGCGGTTATTTATTGGCCCGTCCCGCAGATGAAATTTGCATTTCCGAAGTCATTTTGGCTGTGGATGAGCCCATTTCGACCACCCGGTGTACGAAGACCGAGGGATGCCGTTCGGATAATGCACGTTGTTTAACCCATGAATTGTGGGAAGCGTTGCGCGATCAAATTCATAACTATCTAGGCTCGGTCACGTTGGCTCACGTTGTGGACGGAACCGTTCCTGGTGCACGACCACGGGCTGCGGCAGACCCAGAAGCTTCGACCACCATTGCCGCTGAATAGAGATAGGCGCTATGACCCACACGGTTTACTTAGATCACAACGCGACCTCGCCTTTGCGCGCACAGGCCAGAGACGGCGTGATTGCGGCCTTGGATCTGGTGGGTAACCCTTCGTCGGTTCACCAGTTAGGGCGACAAGCGCTGCGCGTCCTTGAAGACGCACGCGAACAGGTGCGGGCGGCCATCAACGCCCCCAAAACGGCGCAGGTGATTTTTACCTCTGGCGGGACGGAAGCCAACACCTTGGCGCTGAGCGGAACCGATGCGCTGCGCGTCCTTGTCGGTGCAACGGAACATGCCTCTGTCTTAGCGGCGCGCCCGGATCTTGAATGCATAACCGTAGACGCCCAAGGGCGCGTGGATTTGGGCCACTTGCAATCGATGCTTTCTGAAGGGGATGGTCACGCCGTCGTTTCGGTGATGATGGCCAACAACGAAACCGGTGCTTTGCAAAACATCGAAGACATCGTCCATCTTGCCCATCGTTTTGGCGCGCGGGTGCACACCGATGCGGTCCAAGCTTTTGGTAAGGTTGCGGTGGATTTTCTGGCCTTGGGCGTTGATATGTTAAGCGTATCAGCGCACAAAATCGGTGGGCCTTTAGGCGTTGGCGCTTTGATCGCAACTCAGGATGTTCAACTTACGCCCGTCAATCGGGGGGGTGGACAAGAAGGCGGCTTGCGCGGCGGTACGCAAAATGTATCGGGCATTGCGGGCTTTGGCATTGCGGCTAAACTGGCCGCCTCAGATCTCGCGGATATGACCCACATCAAGGTCCTGCGCAATCAATTGGAATCCGGCGTCAAAGAGATCGCCAGTGATGCCATTGTTCTTGCCGAGACCGTGGATCGTTTGCCCAACACCAGCTTTATAGTCATGCCGGGTGTATTGTCGGAAACCCAGGTGATGGCCTTTGATTTGGCTGGTATCTGTGTCAGTTCCGGATCGGCTTGTGGTTCTGGGAAAAGCAAAACAAGTTCTGTTTTGGTGGCCATGAAGGTGCCCGAAGACATTGCCAAAACCGCGCTGCGGGTCAGTCTTGGGCCTAATAATACGGTCGCTGATATTGAAAGCTTTTTATCCGTATACAAAGACCTATATGTACGACAGATACAAAAAAGAAATGCAGCGTAAGCTCTTGAATAAAAAATAAGGTTAGACATTATGACGACGAAAAACTGGACCCAGAACCATCCTCTTTATTTAGATTATCAGGCGACGACTCCCACCGATCCCCGGGTGGTTGAGGCGATGGCACCGTATTGGACGGAAAAATTTGGCAACCCGCATTCGCGCAATCATTTTTATGGTTGGGAAGCCGAAGACGCGGTCGAAATTGCTCGTGAACACGTGGCAAACCTCATCGGTGCCACGGCGAAAGAGGTGATCTTTACGTCCGGGGCGACCGAGTCCAACAACCTTGCGATTAAGGGCGTGGCGAAGTTTTATGGCGACAAGAAAAACCACATCATCACCTGTGTGACCGAACACAAGTGCGTGTTGGAAACCTGTCGGTCTTTGCAACAAGATGGATTCGACGTCACCTATTTGCATGTTCAAGAAAATGGTCTGATTGATTTAGACGCCTTGAAAGCCGCAATTACGGACAAGACTTTGTTGGTGTCGATCATGGCGGTGAACAATGAAATTGGTGTGATCCAACCGCTCAAAGAAATCGGCCAGATGTGTCGCGACAACAAAGTCTTTTTCCACACCGATGCGGCTCAGGCCGTGGGTAAAATTCCGCTCGACGTCGAAGCCATGAACATCGACATGATGTCTATATCTGCGCACAAAATGTACGGTCCAATGGGGATGGGGGCACTGTTTGTGCGCCGTCGCCCACGGGTGCGTTTGGTGCCGTTGATCCATGGTGGTGGACAAGAACGCGGGATGCGCTCTGGCACCTTGCCGACACCGTTGGTGGTTGGGTTTGGTGTGGCTTGCGAACTTGCGCTAAAAGAAATGGCCCAAGAAACCGAACGCTTGCGCGGCTATCAGACGAAGTTGTTTGAAGGTTTAAAAGCCCGCATTCCTGAGATTTATTTGAACGGTGATTTAGATCATCGCGTCCCTGGCAATCTCAACATTTCCTTTTCTTATGTCGAAGGCGAAGGTTTGATGATGGGGTTGAAGGATTTGGGCGTGTCGTCTGGATCGGCGTGTACATCGGCCTCGTTGGAACCCAGTTACGTGCTGCGCGCGTTGGGTGTTGAAGAAGAACTGGCGCACACCTCGTTACGCTTGGGCTTGGGTCGCTTCACCACCGAAGACGACATCGATTATGCGATTGAACGTATTTCTAAAGAAGTGAACCGACTGCGCGAACTCAGCCCCCTGTGGGACATGGCGCAGGCCGGCGTTGATATAAAGTCCATCAAGTGGGCAGAACATTAAACACCAAGCACCCGCAATCCCCAAGCGGTAAGGAGACCTAAAATGGCCTATAGTAAAGAACTGATCGATCACTATGAGAACCCCCGCAACGTTGGGTCTATGGATGAAAAAGACTCTAGCACCGGAACCGGGCTGGTTGGCGCCCCCGCGTGTGGCGACGTCATGAAGTTGCAAATCCAAGTCAGCGCGGATGGCATTATCGAAGATGCCAAGTTCAAAACCTTTGGCTGCGGCTCGGCCATTGCGTCCAGCTCGCTGGTCACCGAATGGGTTAAAGGCAAAACCTTGGATCAAGCGACCGAAATCAAAAACACCGATATCGCCGAAGAACTGGCCTTGCCTCCGGTGAAGATTCATTGCTCTATTTTGGCTGAAGATGCTATCAAAGCAGCGGTTGATGATTACAAAGAAAAGGCTGGTTTGAAAAAAGAAGCCGCCGCCGAATAATCACGTAAGGACTATAATCATGAATTTGCCGGCTCCGATCCAAATGTCGTCCGCAGCGCTTGAACAGGTGAAGGCTCTGTTGGCGAGCCGTGGAAAACCATCTGCGGGTATCCGCATTGGGGTGCGCACCAAAGGCTGTTCGGGCCTCAGTTACACCTTGGAATTTGCCGATGAAATCAATGAATTTGATGAAACGATGGAAGTCGATGGCATCACCATCTTGATCGACCCCAAAGCCACCATGTTCATCATCGGCACCGAAATGGATTACGTCGAAGACAAGCTGGAAAGTGGCTTCGTGTTTAAAAATCCTAATGAAAAAGGACGTTGTGGTTGCGGTGAATCCTTCCACGTTTAGGTCCATGACTCATATTCAAAATACCCAAACGGTTATGAAACCGTGTTGGTCTTGCAAGGGGCCGGTCAAAATCAGTGCCCTATTCTGTCCCACCTGTGGGGCTGTGCAGGGTCCGGCTGCCGTTTCGCATTTTCAAAGGTTGGGTTTCGAGCTGAGTTTCGATGTGGATATTAAGCGTTTGGATCAAATGTATTTTGACTTACAACGTCAACTGCATCCTGATCGCTTTGCTGGAAAATCGCCCAAAGAAAAGGCCCTTAGCCAACAACAGGCCACGGCCTTGAATGACGCCTATGAAACCTTAAAAGATCCGCTCAGGCGGGCTGATTATATGGTTCATCTTAAAGGCGTAGACGTTTTGCCCGAAGGCTGCAATTTGGTCGTGGATCAATCCATTTTGATCGAAGCCATGGAAATGCGCGAACAGCTGTCGGCGGTTGAAACCTTGGCGGACCTAAATGATATTGCCAAACACAGCAAAGCGGAAATTGATAAGGTGATCAGCGATCTTTCGGCGGCCTTTGGCGGCCAAGATTATGAAGCGGCGAGCAAGCTCACCACGCGGCTAAAATATCTGCAAAAAATGATGGGTGAGGTGCGCCATGTGCGTGCCCGCCTGATGACTTAGGGAAAACCTTTATGGTGCAAGTGCTGCAAATTTTAGAACCCGGACAAATTCCAGACCCGCACGAAGGGGAAACGGATATTGCCATCGGCATTGATCTGGGCACCACGAATTCGGTGGTTGCGATCTGTTCTAAGAACACGACTGAGGTGATCAAAGATGAAGACGGGGGCGCATTGGTGCCGTCCGTTGTCGCCTATGCTCCCGATGGTTCGGCCATTGTCGGCGAACTGGCTAAGCGGGTGTTGCTCAGCCGCCCCGATTCCGTTGTCGGCTCTATCAAACGGTTGATGGGGCGAGGCCCCAAAGACTTGAAATCCTTGGGCGGACAGTTGCCATATGATTTGGCCCCCCAAGGCGATGACGACAGCCAACTGGTACGGTTGAATGTGGGCGGTCACACGCTCACACCCATCGAAATTTCAGCCGACATTTTGCGGGCGTTGCGCGAACGGGCGGAACAGCATATATCTGCCGTCATCAAAAAAGCGGTCATCACCGTGCCAGCCTATTTTGACGATGCCCAACGCACCGCCACCAAAGATGCAGCCCGCTTAGCGGGGCTCGACGTTTTGCGTTTGGTCAATGAGCCCACGGCGGCGGCATTGGCATACGGCTTGGACAAGAGCGCCGAAGGCATGTACGTGGTGTTTGATTTAGGCGGCGGCACCTTTGATGTGTCGTTGCTGCGTATGCAAAAGGGTGTGTTTCAAGTTTTGGCAACGGGCGGCGATGCGGCACTTGGCGGTGATGATTTTGATCACGCCATTGCCGATTGCTTTTTACAGCAACGCCACGCTCAAGTGGGCGAAGAAACTCTAAGCTCTGGTGACGTCAAAGTGGCTTTGATGACCGCGCGTTTGGCCAAGGAATGCTTGACCCAAACGCAAAGCGGCGAATGGATGTTGACCATTGGCGAACAGACCACGCGGCACAGTTTGGACTTAGCCGCTTTTAACGATTTGATTGCGGCAGATGTCAAACGCACGGTTAAAATTTGTCACGAAGTGCTGACCGAAGCTGGCTTCGACGCGGAAGATATTTCGGGCGTTGTTTTGGTTGGTGGCTCAACCCGGGTGCCCTTGGTTCGCCAAGCGGTGGCGGACTATTTTGGCTGTGAGCCGCTGGCCGACATTGATCCCGATCAGGTGGTGGCGGTGGGGGCCGCTTTGCAAGCCGAAGCCTTAACCGTTGGCTCCGACACGTTGTTGTTGGACATTACGCCGTTGTCGTTGGGCTTGGAAACCATGGGTGGTTTGGTGGAAAAGGTGATTGCTCGCAATACGCCTATTCCGGTGGCGAAAGCTCAAGAATTCACCACCTTTAAAGACGGCCAGACAGCGATGGCTATTCATGTGGTGCAGGGTGAACGCGAACTGGTGGATCAAAACCGTTCGTTGGCGCGCTTTAATTTAACGGGTATTCCGCCCATGGCGGCGGGGGCGGCGCACATTCGCGTCACCTTCCAAGTTGATGCCGATGGGCTGTTGACGGTGTCGGCGGCGGAAGACACCAGCGGCATCGAACAGCACGTTGAAGTCAAACCAACCTATGGTCTGAGCGAAGACGAAATGACCAAGATGCTTTACGATTCAATGGCCAATGCCCAAGACGATATGCAATTGCGCTTGTTGACCGAGGCGCGGGTGGAAGCCGAACGCGCGATGAATGCCGTGACGTCTGCCTTGCAAGCCGATTGCCGTTTGTTGAGTGTTGAAGAGCGCGAAGCCATTGGTGAAAAAATGGATGCCTTGCATCATGTTTTGAAAAGCCAGGATCGAGACGTCATCAATAGCGCCGCCGAACAATTGGATGTGGCGACCCGCATCTTTGCCGAAAAACGTATGGATAAGGGCATCCGCGATGCTTTGACGGGCGTCGACGTTGAGACGTTGAGCGACTAACTCTTGTCTCCACCTAAATTCACCTGTAAATATTAAAATCATAATTACGAACTTCTTGGAGTGACACGCGTATGCCCAAAATTACCTTTATCGATGGCACCGGAAAACGGACCGAAGTTGACGCCCCGGTTGGCCTTTCCGTTTTGGAAGTCGCGCATAAAAATGACCTGGACTTAGAGGGAGCCTGCGAAGGTTCCTTGGCCTGCTCAACGTGTCACATTGTCGTTGATGACAAATGGTTCGCAAAGCTCGATGAAGCAACCGAAGAAGAAGAAGACATGCTGGACTTAGCATTTGGCCTCACCCACACCTCGCGTTTGGGCTGTCAGATTAAAATCACCGAAGAACTCGACGGTTTGGAAGTCACCATTCCAACCGGCACCCGCAACATGGCGGTTGATTAATTTCTTTGAAATACCAATGTAAAGGGGAGGCTTTCAAGCCTCCCCTTTTTCTATTGAGGAATGCCCATGCGCTGGACCGACATTCACGACATCGCGATTGAACTGGAAGACGCTCACCCAGACGCAGACATCTTGCAGGTGCGCTTTACCGACCTGTGGACATGGGTGCAAGCTTTGCCGGGATTCGAAGACGAGCCGGAAAAATCGAGCGAAAAAATATTGGAAGCCATTCAAATGGCATGGTTGGACGAACGCGATTAATCGTCGTCTCCGCCACCGCCCCAATTATTGCCCCAGCCGCTATTGGAATAACCGCCACCTTGACCGATGTTTGAAATTGATCCGGGCTGAAAGCCTAAGGCAGCAACGGCGATGGTGCCAAGCAGTAGGGCGGCGGTGACGATGCTTTTAAAATAGGTTTGGTTGTTCATGGTGTGCTCATAGTATGCTGTGTTCAAATAAACGCAAAGAAACTCGGACTCTGATAAAGAAACAATACCATGAAATTAGACCTGCCCAAAAGTGCTTTTGCCAAGCCGCCATCGGAAACCCGGGTGGTGGTTGCCATGTCGGGAGGGGTGGATTCGTCGGTGACGGCGGCGCTTTTGAAAGAAGCTGGTTTTGATGTGGTCGGCGTGACTTTGCAGCTTTACGATCACGGCGTTGCCATCGACAAACCTGGAACCTGTTGCGCCGGGCGGGACATTCACGATGCCAGACGCGTCGCCGATCACATTGGCATTCCCCATTATGTTTTGGACTTTGAACAACGCTTTAAAGAACAGGTGATGGAACGCTTTGCCGACACCTATATGTTAGGCGAAACGCCGATCCCGTGCGTGACGTGCAACGACACCATTAAATTTGCCGACCTTTTGGATCGGGCTAAGGATTTGGGGGCGGTGGCCTTGGTCACGGGTCACTATGCCCGGCGGATCGATGGCGCGGACGGTGCTGAATTGCACCGTGGTGTCGATCATAGCCGCGATCAAAGCTATTTCCTGTTTTCCACGCCCAAAGCGGCTTTGGATATGCTGTGGTTTCCGTTGGGCAACTGCACCAAGGATGAAGCCCGCGCCGAGGCCGAACGGTTAGGTTTGGACATCGCCGCCAAACCCGACAGCCAAGACATCTGTTTTGTGCCGGATGGGAAATACCTCGACGTGTTGGAAAAATTACGCCCCGGCGCCTTAGAACCCGGAGACGTTGTTGATGAGGCCGGAACCGTGGTGGGCCGCCATGAGGGCGTGGTTAAATACACGGTCGGGCAAAGACGAGGACTTGGCATCTCTGGCCCTGAACCGATTTATGTGCTGGCCATTGAGGCTGAAAACAATCGCGTTGTGGTCGGACCCAAGGCGTCCTTGTTAAAGCAAGGTTTGACCCTGCGCGATGTGACGTGGTTGGGGCAAGGTGGTGGATTGCCTGAAAACGGCTTTGAGACCGGAGTCAAGCTGCGTTCAATGTCCGATGTGGTGGCGGCTCATATTACCCCGCTTGAAAACAGTCGGGCGATGGTTCATCTCAAAGAATCGTTTTCGGCCATTGCCCCTGGACAAGCATGCGTCTTTTTTGACGGTGAGCGGATTTTGGGTGGCGGTTGGATCGAAAAAGCTAAATCCTAATCGTTGGCGGGCCAAGGCTTCGGCGGGATGGCCTCTAACAATGCCAAGACCTGGTCAATGGCGGTGGGAATGTGGGTGCCCGGTCCGTAAATGGCGGCGATGCCTGCGGCCTTGAGGCTGTCGTGATCTTGGGGCGGAATGATGCCGCCGACGATGACCTTTACATCCCCAGCCCCACGGGCTTTGAGTTCTTTTATGAGTTCGGGAACTAAGGTTTTGTGTGCGCCGGCTTGGGTCGAAACGCCAACCACTTGGGCCCCGATGTTTACGGCCTCAACAGCGGCTTCAACGGGCGTTTGAAACAAGACCCCGGTGGTGACGGAAAATCCAGCGTCGCCAAACGCCGATCCAATCACTTTGGCCCCACGGTCGTGTCCATCTTGACCCATTTTGACCATCAACAAGCGGGGAGGCCGTCCGCCACTCGATTGGCTAAAGGCGGCCACGGCGGCTTTGGTTTTTTGAAAACCTTCATCGTCGGCAAGCGCCTGTCCATAGACGTCAGAAATGGTGCTGGGCGTGGCGACGTAACGGCTAAAGATATCGGCTAAGGCTTCGGATGTTTCACCGACCGTGGCCCGCACACGGCTGGCCTCAATGGCCAAGGCCAACAGATTGCCGTCACCGGATCGTGCGGCTTGGCGTACCGCGTCCAAAGCCGCATCAACGGCGCCTTGGTCTCGGTTGGCGCGTAGGGTTTTAAGACGCAAGATTTGCGCTTCACGTACCGCCGTATTATCGACCTCTAAAAGATCAACCTCGTCGGTTTCGTCGCTTTGGTATTTGTTGACGCCAACCAACACGTCTTGGCCTAAATCGAGGCGGGCTTGTTTGCGCGTTGCGGATTCTTCGATGCGCCGTTTTGGCAATCCGCTTTGTACGGCTTTGGCCATGCCGCCTTGGGCTTCGACCTCGGCGATTAAGGTGCGGGCCTCTGTGGCGACGGAATGGGTCAGGCTTTCCACATAATAACTGCCAGCCAAGGGATCAACGACATGGGTCAGGCCAGCTTCTTCTTGCAAGATCAACTGGGTGGCCCGGGCGATCCGGGCGGAGGCCGGCGAGGGCAGGGCTAGGGCTTCATCAAAGGCATTGGTGTGCAGGCTTTGCGTACCGCCTAAAATTGCCGCTAAGGCTTCGACCGTGGTGCGCACCACGTTGTTGTATGGGTCTGTGGCGGTGAGCGATACGCCCGAGGTTTGGCAATGGGTGCGGAGCATTTTCGAGCGTGGGTCTTGGGGTGAAAATTCATCCATTAACTCTGCCCACACCAATCGGGCTGCGCGCAATTTCGCAACTTCCATAAAGACATTCATGCCGATGCCAAAAAAGAAACTGAGGCGGGGCGCAAAGCTGTCAACGTCTTGGCCCGCTTTGATCGCTGTGCGCACGTACTGAACACCATCGGCTAAGGTGTAGGCCAGTTCTTGAACGGCGGTGGCCCCGGCTTCTTGCATGTGATAGCCCGATATGGAAATCGAGTTGAATTTGGGCATGTGTTCGGACGTGTATGACACGATATCGGAAATGATGCGCAGGCTGGGTTCGGGCGGATAGATATAGGTGTTACGCACCATGAATTCTTTGAGAATGTCGTTTTGAATGGTTCCGGTGAGCTGATCGGCGTCAATCCCTTGTTCTTCGGCGGCAACGATATACCCCGCCAGAACGGGCAATACCGCCCCGTTCATGGTCATCGATACGCTCATTTGATCCAAAGGAATGCCGTCAAACAGGACCTTCATATCTTCGACGCTGTCGATGGCGACGCCGGCCTTGCCAACGTCAGAGGCGACCCGAGGGTGGTCAGAATCATAGCCCCGGTGGGTTGCGAGATCGAAGGCCACCGATAGGCCGCGCTGTCCGGCCTTTAAGTTTTCACGGTAAAAAGTATTGCTGTCTTCGGCGGTCGAAAAACCCGCGTATTGGCGCACCGTCCAGGCCCGGCCCGCATACATGGTGGCGCGGGGGCCTCGGGTGAAAGGGGGCAGACCGGGCAGGGTGTCTAAGTGCTCTAATCCTTCAAGATCAGCGGCGCTATACAGCGGCTTGACGGCAATGCCTTCCGGGGTTGGTCGAACCAAAGAGGCAGGGTCTTCACCTTTGAGCTCAGCCGTGGCGAGCTTCGTCCAATCATCCATAGTCGGTTTGGCGCACATGTTGTAGTATCCTTCTTTAGCCTAAGTATAACCTTGCATCGAGCCTAAGCGAGGGTATTTTTGCAAACCGTCCCAAAACCCTAAGAATTGTAGTTTTTTCCACTTATCCACAACATATTGTGCCTTTTTGCTCCACATATGTCGAAATGTTGTTAGTATGCCCCAGCAGCGGCAGTTGACCGCAGTCTTGTAATTTATGATTTAGACGGAGATTAAAATGAGTGCTGTGGAATGGACGCCGGATCGCATCAAAATTCTGATTGCTCATTGGGAAGAGGGGCTACCCACCAGTGAAATTGGCCGTCGTCTTGGCGTGACCAAAAACGCGGTGGTTGGTAAGGTTCACCGTTTGGGCTTGAAAAAGCGCCAATCGCCAATTCGTCAATCGGCACCGGGGACGGTTCAGCCGAAAAAGGCTCGGGCCAAAACAAAAGTCGCTGAAAAATCGGAAACCGTGGTCCAGGCGACACCAAAGGTGACCCGCCCAACCGGAGAAGTGATCCGCCTTGAAGAATTGACGGGGTCCATGTGTTCTTGGCCCGAAGGCGAACCAGGCACCCCAGACTTTTACTTTTGTGGCGAGCCGTCTATTCCTGACAAGCCTTACTGCGAACATCACTGTTCCAGGGCCTATGTAAAAGTTTCAAAAGAAAAGAAGAGAAAAGGACATTCGTACGCTTAAGGCGCCACAGTGTTTTCAAAGCCCTCAATCGTTTCGGTTGAGGGCTTTTTTGTGCCGCTAAAGGTGATGTTTGCTGGCGAGTTCGCTGAGGTTGAAGACTGCGGCGCTCTGTTCGTCGACCGAGACGGGGTCTTTGAAGCGAAACTGAAGGTCTTCCGACAAAATGGTGTGTTTGCGGTCACTCATATTGGCGAATAGCTTTTGATGCAGGGACGTATCGGTTTCTGTGGATTTGAGGAAGATCAGAAGGTCTCCATCGCTGGCGTGCAAGATGAACTCTTGTAGCGCGGAATCGCTTGCGGCTGTTAAGCGGCTTGCCAAGTCAAAAATTTCACGGTTGCACGAGGGCGGCGGGAGAACGCCGGGGCTCAAGGCCCCAACCACTTCCAATACCAACGTTTTCAGATCATGGATATCCAGCGTATGGACCGTGGTGCCAAAAGAGACCGCATAAACCTGAGGCTGAGCTTTTTTAACGCTGATTTTCATGTTCGACCATATGTGAATGACGTTATTAGCTGTGATACACTTAAGAAATTGATATTCCCCTAACGGCACGAACGTTTGGGCAAGGTAAAAGTCGCCTTTGGAGAGTTCGTACGGTTCTTATCGCCATAAAAAAACGAGGCCCTGAGCCTCGTTTTTAGTATGTCGTTGATGGGAAAATGACGTTTACGCGTTGAGGCGTTCAATCAGTTCTTTCAGAACTTCATCGGCACGATCATTTTCAATCTGACAGGTGCCAGCGTTGGCATGTCCGCCGCCGCCGTATTCCAACATGATCGATCCGATGTTGGCTTTATTTGAGCGATCCAAAATAGATTTACCCACGGCCATAATGACTTTGTCGCCCGTATCGGATGGTTTCATCTGGATGGAGACATTGCATTCCGGGAAAATGGCATAAACCGTAAAGCGGTTGCCAGCATAAACCATTTCTTCCTGGCGCAAATCCATGACCACGACATGATCGTGAACCGTTGAACTCGCACGCAGTTGAAGTTCAAACTTTTCTTCGTGTTCCATGTACAGGTGGACACGTTCTTCCACATCGGGAATGGCCAGAATTTCTTCAACCGGATGATGGCGCACATAGACCATCATGTCCTTCATCAGCTGTTCATGGCTGATTTCAAAGTGTTCAAATTTTGACAGACCGGTGCGTGGATCCAAGATGTAGTTCAAAAGCGTCCACGGCTCAGGAGCCAAGATGTCTTCTTCTGAATATTGGGCGCTGTCGGCTTTATCGACGGCTTCCATCAAATCATCAGGAATGGAGGGGAATTTTGCTTTGCCCCCAAAGTGATTGTAAACCACACGCGCAGCTGATGGCGCATTGGCTTCAATAATGTGGTTTTCACGATTGCCCACACGTTCAACTTCACTGACGTGGTGGTCAAAGGATAAATGCACGCCTTCAACATAAGGCAGGTTCGTGGTGATGTCATTTCCCGTAATTGCAACCAGACCGTCTTGCATGGTCTTGGGTTCGGCAAAAACAACATCATTGATCATGCCAAGCTCAATCAGCAGGCCACCAGCAACGACCCCGTCAAAGTCAGCACGTGTCAAAAGGCGAAATTTTTTGTCGTCGGACATATCAACCAATCTCTACTCATCTGCACGCCTGGGCCTTAGACCCGGGCGTAGACTCCTCTTTGTCCCGGTACGGGCTTGAATTTTTCGGTAACACCCAAAACGGTCTCTGCACCACCAAGGAACAACATGCCATCGTCGGGCATCAATTTAGAAATGCTATCAAGCACTGTTCCTTTGGTTTTGGCATCGAAGTAAATAAGGACGTTACGACAAAATACGATATCGAAATTACCCAGAGGCTTCGGGTCCTCTAGAAGGTTCCAGTACTTGAACTGTACCATGTTTTGAATTTCTGGTTTGACGACCCAGTTTTCATCAACTTTATCAAAGTATTTGAGCAGCAACTGAATGGGCATGCCGCGTTGGACTTCAAACTGGGAGTATTGAGCTTTTGCAGCTTTCTTTAGAATGTCATGAGAAATATCGGTTCCCACGATTTCAATTTTCCAACCCGCAAGTTTAGCTCCTAATTCCTTGAGCACGATGGCAATGGAATAAGGTTCTTGACCGCTTGAAGCTGCGGCACACCAGATGCGCAGGCGTTTTTGTGAGGCGCGCTTTTCCAAAACGGGTGGAAGAACTTCGTCGCGCAGCAAATCAAAAGGTTTGGTGTCGCGAAAAAAGAAGGATTCATTCGTCGTCATCGCTTCGGTGACTTCGACGATGAGCGCTTCATCTTTTCGGGAGCGAACCGTGTTGATAAGATCGTCAAGATCCTTCAACCCGTGCTTACGCGCGACTGGCATGAGACGGCTTTCCAGGAGGTATGACTTATCAGGTGTCAGGACCAACCCAGAGCGGCTCAAAATTAGCGAGCTGATGAACTCAAAATCTGCGGGATTCACAACAAGAACTCCGTGATGGGGGGCTAAAGAAGCCCGACTTGTTGAAATTTGGCTTGGATAATATCAGAATCAAACGGTTTCATAATGTATTCGTTTGCGCCAACATTCATAGCCTCTTGGATGTGGTCCAGATCGTTTTCTGTGGTGCAGAAAATCACGATCGGTTTGTCACCACCTGGAGCCTTACGCAATTCACGCAAAAAGGTGATGCCATCCATAACGGGCATGTTCCAATCCAAAAGCACAGCGTCTGGCATGCTTGCATTACAAGCGTCCAAAGCCAACTGACCGTCAGCAGCTTCGCTGGTTTCAAATTCAAGTTCTTGTAAGATCTTACGGGCAACCATCCGAATGACCTTCGAATCGTCAACAATGAGGCAGGTTTTCATTGTGATGAAATCTTCTTTCCAGGAGTTTAATATATGTTCACACTGACCATCTTCCGTTTATCACGGTCAATGCCCTGTATGCGTTTCGTAGTCTTTTATAATTAGCCCCCAAATGTGGGCTAATATTATTATTATTAAGACTATACTCACTAAACTGCAAAGCACCGATATGTGCAAGGTGAATCTTTGTAATATCATGATATTTTAAGAATTCTAAAGACGAAAGTTCGCCTTGAGTGTGTCACAAATGCTCAGAATATCAGCGGCCGTGTGCCCCGTTTGGCGCAGTGATTGGAGGGTTTCGGCTTTGTTGCGTTTTGCCAGACGCTGCCCATCCGGTCCCATCATTAAACGATGATGGTAATATGTGGGTGAGGCAAAATTTAGTAATTCTTGCAACACGCGATGGATGTGGGTGGCTAAAAACAGGTCTGACCCTCGGGTGACAATTTGAATACCTTGAATATGGTCATCAACGGTCACGGCCAAATGATAACTGGTCGGTGTGTCTTTGCGCGCCAGAACCACGTCGCCAAAAATTTCTGGCGTGGCGGTGATGTCCCCTTGATTCAGGTCGGTCCAGGAAAGCGGGCCAGTCCCAGCAAGGGCTAGGTCCATATTCAAACGCAGCGCAAAAGGGACGCCTTGTTTGATTTTTGCGATGCGTTCGTCTTCACTGAGCCGGCGGCAGGTGCCCGGGTAAAGCGGGCCATCGGGGCCGTTGCTAAGTATGTGTGGTGCCCCCTGGGCGGTTTCAATTTCATGCAGAATATCTTTGCGGGTGCAAAAACAAGGATACAGGAGTCCCAAGTCCATAAGGCGGTCAAGCGCCGCTTGGTAATCTGCCATGTGTTCGGATTGGCGGCGAACCGGGGTTTCCCAGCTTAGGCCCAGCCACGCTAGGTCTTCATAAATCGCCTGTTCAAATTGGGGGCGGCACCGTCCAACGTCAATGTCTTCAATCCGCAACCCGAATCGGCCACCGTGTTTTTGGGCAACCTTCGCCGCAAACAGGGCGGCATAAGCATGACCCACATGCAACAATCCTGTTGGACTGGGGGCGAATCGGGTGGCGAGGGGCGCGATCATATTCATCGTTAAAAGATGAAAGCAAAAGGACGCTATGGCAAGTTGAATAAGCATTCCCAAAAAAGCCGCCGAAAGCCCTTGCAACCCGCCATTTTTTGCGTATAGTGCGCGATCACACTTTCCGGGAATGTGGATTGCGACCCAAGTTGGCGTATTTCCCGTCCATCTCAATGCAGGTGGAACTACCGGGACAACAAACAACGTACTGAAAAATAAGGTAGAAACATAAATGTCGAAGCGCATCCGCTCGAAATACAAAATTAACCGCCGTTTGGGCGTCAACTTGTGGGGGCGTCCTAAGTCTCCGGTTAACGTTCGTGATTACGGTCCCGGTCAGCACGGCCGTCGCCGTTCCAAGCCAACCGATTATGGTACCCAGTTGATGGCCAAACAGAAGCTCAAGGGCTACTATGGCAACATCTCTGAAAAACAGTTCCGCAAGTACTACGCCGAAGCTGTGCGCCGTAAGGGGGATACCTCTGAAAACCTCATCGGAATTTTGGAACGTCGCTTGGACGCCGTGATTTACCGCATGAAATTTGTGCCAACCGTGTTTTCGGCACGTCAGTTCGTCAACCACGGTCACCTCACCGTGAACGGCAAACGCGTCAACATTCCGTCCTATATGGTTCAGGAAGGTGACGTCATCGAAATCCGTGAAAAATCACGCAGCATTCCGATGGTCATCGAAGCTTCGGCTTCGTCCGAACGTGACATCCCTGAATACATGGACGTAGATGCCTCTAAGGGCAAGGGTACCTTTACCCGCACGCCAAAATTTGAAGATGTGCCATACCCGGTTCAAATGGAACCAAACCTGGTCATCGAATTCTATTCGCGTTAATCTGCGACCCAGACTTCCACAAAACTAAAAAAGGCCGCTTCCCCAGGGAGCGGCCTTTTTTGTTGTGCGCTTTATCGGACTTGCATGCTACCTCTTAACGTGTAATCATTTGCTGATATAAACTAAGAGTTACTTAGGTCTTACGTTTAAGCATTTTAATTCAAGTCACTAGTGGAATTTCATATGTCAAATCATAAGGTGGAATCAAAGTCTGGTTTGGTCACGCGGCGTCAAGTCGTGACGGGCTTGGCGGTGGCTGGTGTGGCCTCTACGCTACCCTCTTCACGTTTGTTCGCTGCTGATCTAAACGTTGATAAATTCTTGAAAGTGTCTGCATTGCTGACGGGGATTGCTCTGGATAAGTCTTATATTCAATTGGGCAATACCATTTGGGAGCAAGTGACACGGGACGCAAGTCCAAGCGTATTGGGACAATGGACGGACATGATCAATCGGCTTGCGTATTTGCCAAGCGGGGCGTCAAGCGATGACATTAAAAATACGCTCCGGAGCGTGGGACCGATTGCCACGCCAATGGCGATGCAACTGACAAAGGTCTGGTACACCGGACGGATTGAGCGGACCCCCGGTGTCTTTGAAGTGATTAATTATGATGAGGCTTTGGTGTGGCAAGCGTGTGATTTCACCAAGCCCCCTGTGACCTGTGGCGGTCCGTTTGGTTACTGGGCGAAGCCGTATTTGAAGGGGGCTGTGTAGTGGCAAATTCATCACCTAAATCAAATACGGGCGATATAAATGCCGATATCGTCATCGTCGGGGCCGGATTGTTTGGCGGCTTGATGGCTTGGTATTTACGAACCCACCTTCCTAATAAAAGCGTTGTATTGATCGATTCTGGCCCTGTTGTGGATCGTGTCGAGGCCGTGAAACGGTTTAAGGAAAGCCCTGAAAAAGGGGGCAACTCGGCCTATAAAACGGTGCCTTGGGCCCCCATACCCCCGGAAGATGATCCTGCTGCCTATTATGATCAAAAAGATCATGATTCGAAAAACCCCCTCGAACAAATTGGCTTTGGGGCTTTGTATATGCGCACGGTTGGCGGCACGTCGTGGCACTTTACGGGGCACGCCGAACGCATGTACCCCAATGATTTCCGGATGCAATCTGCGTACGGACGGGGGCTAGATTGGCCTATTTCTTACAAAACACTAGAACCCTATTTTGCCCAAGTCGAAGAAGCCTGGGGTGTTGCGGGCAATAATTCTTGCGTTGCGCCGACGCCCCACCCGTATCCGTTACCGGTTGTTCCGCTAACCTACTTAGACCACCAGGTGAACAAAGCCGCTGAAGCCCTAAACGATAGCCTTGGGCCGTTGCCCCATTGTCGAAATTCAGTGCCGTATGATGGCCGCCCCCAATGTTGTGGCAATGCCAGTTGTCGGTTTATTTGTCCGGTTGGGGCAAAATATGATGGCAGTGTCCATGTCGAAAAAGCCCAAGGGCTTGGTGCCGTTCTGTATGCCAATTCTGTCGTCGAAAAGATCAATGTTGGTGCGGATAAGAAGGTCGCTAGCCTTCAGTTTAAAAACTATACCGACCCGGCCCATCCCGTGACGGGAACGGCCACGGCCAAACTTTTCATTTTGGCCGCCCATGCCATTGAAATACCGCGCTTGTTGTTGATGTCGAAGGGCAAAAACACCCCCAAGGGCGTTGCCAATTCCAGCGATCAAGTTGGTCGCAATTTGATGAGTATGGTTGGCATCAATTCAAGTGGTTACGTCCCCGAACCCGTTTATCCGTTTCGTGGTCCGGTGAATGCCACGGGTGTCTTTCGCGAGTTGCGCGATGGCGCGTTTCGCAAAGATTATGCCTCCATCGGAACCATTGTCATCAACGGCGGTTTTAATCCGACCAACGGCCCGTTAAACGAAGCTGATGACGCCGTAGATGACAACCTTTTTGGCACCGAACTGCGTGCGCGCGTGTTCAACAAGACGGCCAGTCAGGTTTATTTAGACAACTCTGTCGAGATGCTTCCCAATTCCGAAAACCGCATAACCTTGTCAGATGAAATCGAAGGTGAGACAGGTTTGCCGCGACCGAAAATTGATATCCGCATTGATGACTACACCCTGGATGGGACCTATGTGTCGTGGAAACGCACCCAAGATATTTTGGTGCAGATGAAGGCGATCTTCAATGGGGTTCCAATCGCAACCCCGACTCGCGCGGCCTTTGATGATCTTGTGGCAAAACAAGGTGTTCAAGCCGGGGCTGCAATGATCGCCGGGACAACGCGCATGGGTACCGACCCCAAAACCTCGGTGGTCAATGAATGGTGCCAAAGTCACGACCATGACAATTTATTCATTGCGGGGACGGGGTGTTATGTGACCGCTGGTTCCGTGTCGCCGTCTTTGACCGCCGCCGCAATCGGCCTTCGGGCGTCAGAGTACATCGCCACCAATTTTAAAAAAATTACGGGGTAACGTCGCCATGACCAAGACTGGCAAATTCACAACGCCACTTCATCGCCGTCATTTTTTGCAAGGCATGGGCGCGGCCACGGTTTTAAGCTTAGGAGCGTGTGGCGCATCAAAAGTTCTGCGATCCCCTTATTCGGGTCAAGAGCTGGTCCAGCCCCCTGTTGAAACGGCCACGAACAAAACCCTATCAACCAAAGTGGTCGCGCAAATGGGCCACTATAAATTGGATGGGGATGATGTGCATTTGCGCAGCTATAATGGTAATCCGGTCGGACAAACCTTAGATCTTCGTGCGAAAGATACCTTAAAACTCACCCTAACGAATAAGCTTCCAGACATTCCCGGCACCGAGGTCTGCACCATTGATGGACTGAAGGTCATCACAGGCTATAACGTTACCAACATGCATCTGCATGGTCTTCATGTTTCGCCCAAACAACCCGCCGACGATATCTTTTTGTCCATTGTTCCAGGCAAACATTATAACTACGAGTATAAAATTCCAGAAGGTCACCCACCAGGAACCTATTTTTATCATGCCCACGTTCATGGCTCGACCGCTATTCAGGTGGGCAGTGGAATGTCGGGGGCGTTGATCATTCGCGGTGAAGTCGATGATATTCCTGAGATTAAAGCGGCGACGGAAAAAGTCATGGTTTTCCAAACCCAACGCTTTGATGCGGCGGGGGAGTGTGAAAATTACGGTACCCTCAATGTCGGTAATGAAACCTATGTCAACGGCCAGTACCTTCCCGTGATTCGCCTTAAAAAAGGCGAGGTCCAACGGTGGCGGCTGATCAATGCCAGTCACAAGGTTCCGTTAGAACTGACCTTGGAATGGTACCGATATACGACAAATATGCCCTTCACCGTGTTGTGTTTAGATGGCAACCCGTTGCCCAAAACGAAACAGGTGAATTCTCTGATGTTGGTGCCAGGAAACAGAGCCGACATCTTGGTCAAAGGCTTTTCGCCCGGCACTTATTATCTGACGGGCGGCACCGAGGGCGGTAATTTAGCCACGGTCATTGTTGAAGACGACGGCGAAGACATGACCTTGTATGAAGGTGAGTTGCCGAAATACGAACATCTTAAGCCCATTGGTGCCGACGAAGTGACCTATGGTCGACGTTTGGATTTTGATTTTGTGTACGGCGAAACGCCAAGTTTCACCATCAACAACAACCCATTTTCCTGTGATAACCCCTGGCAAATTCCGCTTGGCGCCGTCGAAGAATGGGAAGTCTATAATCACACCGCTTATCCGCACCCATTCCACATTCATGTGAATCCGTTCCAAGTGGTATCTGGCGGCAATGTTGATCCCGGAACCTGGCTCGATACCTTCAATTTTCCGGCTTATGAACGCATTACTTTTCGTACCCGTTTTTTAGATTACACCGGGAAATTTGTCTTTCATTGCCATAACTTGATGCACGAAGACATGGGCATGATGCAAGGTGTCGAAGTGGTGGACACAAAAATCTAAACAGTTCTGCTAATGATTTAGTTTAAAAAGAAGCTTGCAGACTCCCCCTTTCCAGGGTCAAACTACACCCTAAATTTGCGATATCAGGGGAGACTTTCATGGAAAAAGCTTTGGTTCTGGACTCCGATAAGTGTACCGGATGCACACAGTGCGAGGTTGCTTGCTCAACAGTTCACGAAGGTGCGTCTAATCCGGCCAAGTCGCGGATTAAGATTTTTAATTTTCACGATGAAGGCATTTTCGTGCCTTACACCTGCACCCAATGCAGTGAAGCTTGGTGTCTGCAAGTGTGTCCCGTTGACGCGATTACGGTTGCGGGGACGGGGGCCAAGGTGGTGTCTGATACTTTGTGTGTGGGGTGCAAGGTGTGCACCATTGCCTGTCCGTTTGGCACCGTAAATTACAATACCACCACCGGAAAAGTGAACAAATGTGATCTGTGCGATGGGGACCCGGCGTGCGTTAAGGCGTGTCCAACGGGTGCCATTACCTATACGGACGCTGGGGCCACCGGGTACGATAAAATGAAATCTTGGGCCAAGGCGACCAACGCCAGCTCGCAAGCAACCGTTTAACAAGGAGGAATGCAACATGTCTTGGACGAATAAAATCCTCCGCGTAAACCTGACAGCTGGAACCTGCGCCTCTGAACCTCTTAACCGGGCCTGGGCAGACCAGTATTTAGGCCAACGGGGTTTGGCGACCAAATATCTGACCACGGAAATTGATCCCAAGGTTGATCCTCTGTCGCCTGATAACAAAATGATCATTGCCACCGGACCCTTGACGGGGACGTCGGCGGCAACGGGGGGGCGGTGGTCTGTCATCACCAAAGGGGCCTTGACCGGGGCCATCGCGTGCTCGAATTCCGGCGGCTTTTTCGGTGCCGAGCTGAAATTCGCGGGCTGGGACATGGTGATCCTTGAAGGGCGTTCGCCTAAGCCTGTTTATTTGTTAATCCAAGACGACGAGGCGACCTTGGTCGATGCCTCCACCTATTGGGGCCGCACCGTTTGGGAAACCGAAAAAGGTTTGAAAGCGGATCATCAAGATCCGCAACTGCGCGTCGCTTCCATCGGTCAATCGGGCGAAAATGGCGTCAAGTTTGCTTGCATCGTCAATGATCTGCACCGCGCCGCCGGACGCTCTGGCGTTGGCACCGTGATGGGGTCGAAAAATTTAAAAGCCATTGCCGTGCGCGGCAGCCAGGGCGTGAAGGTCAATGACCAAGCGGCCTTTGACGTCGCCGTTGCAGCCGCCAAGGCCGTTCTGGCCGAAAATGCCGTGACGGGAGAGGGCTTGCCGGCTTTGGGCACCCAGGTGTTGATGAATGTCATCAATGAAACGGGCGCCCTGCCAACGCGCAATTGCAGCGAAGTCCAATTCGAAGGCGCATCCAGCATTTCCGGCGAAGCGATGCACGAAACGCGCACATCAGATGGCAAGACCAACCTAACCCGCAATGGCGCGTGTTTTAGCTGTACCATCGGCTGTGGTCGCATTTCCACCATTGATCCGACCCATTACACCGTCAAAGATCGCAAACAATATCAAATTGCTTCGGGCGGTTTGGAATATGAAGCCGCCTGGGCTTTGGGCGCGGCGACCGGGGTTGATGATATTGATGCCCTGACGTTTGCCAACTTTATCTGCAACGAACAAGGGTTCGACCCGATTTCGTTTGGTGCCACCTTGGGGGCCGCCATGGAACTGTTTGCCATGGGCGTGCTGACGTTGAAAGAAACCGATGGTCTTGATCTCAGCTGGGGCAACGCCGAAGCGCTCACCACCTTGGCCGAATTGACGGGCCGAGGTGAAGGCTTTGGTGCGGAAATTGGCTTGGGCTCGAAACTGCTTACCGAAAAATACGGACATCCCGAATTGTCCATGTCGGTGAAGGGCCAAGAATTCCCGGCTTATGATGCCCGTGGTATTCAAGGCATGGGGCTGACCTACGCAACCTCGAACCGAGGCGCTTGTCATTTGCGCAGTTACACCGTGGCTTCGGAAGTTTTGGGTATTCCCGAAAAGACCGATCCATTGTCGTCGGACGGCAAGGCCGGGCTGGTCATTGCCTTTCAAGACGCGACCGGGGCGGTGGATTCCGCTGGCCTATGCCTGTTCACCACCTTTGCTTGGTCTATGGACAACATTGCCCCGCAAATTGATGCGGCGTGTGAAGGCGATTGGACCGTCGAACGCTTGTTAGAAGTGGGCGAACGGATTTGGAACTTGGAACGCAAGTTTAACTTAGACGCGGGCTTTACCGGCAAAGACGACAACCTGCCCAAACGCTTGTTAAAAGACGCGGCCAAATCTGGCCCCGCTGAAGGCAAGGTCAACGAATTGGGCAAAATGTTGCCGGAATACTACAGCCTGCGCGGTTGGACCACCGATGGTGTGCCCAGCAATGAAACGCTAGATCGCTTGGTTCTGTAAGGGCAGCCGAAATGAAATATGTCATTATCGGTGCTGGCCCTGCGGGTGTTACGGCGGCCCAAACCTTGGTGAAGGCAGACCCGGACGGCGACGTTGTGTTGATCGGCGGGGAAGCCCATCCGCCGTATTCGCGCATGGCCATTCCTTATGTTCTGACCGGAAAGATCGACGCCCCCGGCACCTACCTAAACCAGAACGATGATCATCTGGAAAACCTTGGCATTCGATCTGTTCAAGGGCAGGTGGCGAAGGTTGATGCTGCTAAGTCTCGGGTCGCGTTAACGGATGGTGAGACGTTTGCCTATGACAAGTTGTTGATCGCCACCGGGTCAACGCCAGCCTCACCCCCTGTGCCGGGTTTGGATTTAGGTGGCGTGCATCATTGTTGGACCCTAGACGACGCCACGGCCATTGCCGCCAAGGCGCAAAAAGGCGCCAATGTGGTGTTGATGGGGGCCGGGTTTATTGGCTGTATCATTTTAGAAAGCCTGGTTGAACGCGGTGTTAATTTGACCGTGGTCGAAGCCGAAGATCGCATGATCTCAAGGATGATGGACGTGACCGGGGGCGACATGTTGAAGCGCTGGGTCGAGGCCAAGGGGGTTCGGCTGTTAACCTCAACCAAGGTCACGGGCATCGCGAAAAAAGGTGACGCGCTCAGCGTTTCCACCGACACGGGCCAAGACTTGGCCGCTGATTTGGTGGTGGTCTCGGTTGGCGTCAAACCCAATATCGATTTTTTGCAAGGCAGTGGCGTGAAGATTGAAGCGGGGATCATCGTCGATGATCGTTTGCAATCGACGGTGCCCGGCATTTATGCGGCGGGTGACGTGGCCCAAGGCCCGAACTTTGGCGGTGGCTTTCAAGTCCATGCGGTGCAGCCGACGGCGGTTGATCATGGACGGTTAGCGGCGTTGAATATGGCGGGCGGGAATGCGGCGTATCAAGGCAGCTTGATTATGAACGTGCTCGATACGTTGGGGTTTGTTTCGGCCTCGTTCGGCGATTGGCAGGGCGACGACGATGTGGTCATCAGCGTCAATGAGGACCAAAACCGCTATATCAAATTGGCCTTTGACGGTGATCATTTGGTCGGCGCATTGTGCCTGGGTCGCACCGATCACATCGGCGTGCTCAGAGGCCTCATTCAAACCCGAGTTAAGCTTGGGCCTTGGAAAGAAAAACTCAAAACCAACCCCAGCTGCATCGCCGAAGCCTATGTGGCCTGCACGCATCTGTAGCGGGGAAGAGACTTGAAAATCACCATCAAACTGTTTGCCGTGCTGACGAAGTATCTGCCTGCGGATGCCTTCAGAAACGTCGCCGAAATCGAAGTCCCAGACGGCGCGGCGGTGCAAGACGTGATCCATCATTTAAAATTGCCCTCAGAACATTGCCACTTGGTGTTGGTCGACGGCATCTATATTGCCCCTAGCGAACGCGAAACCCACCAAATGGAAAGCGGCCAAGCCCTCGCCATCTGGCCTCCCGTTGCGGGAGGTTAATATAACCAATCTCATTGTTCATAAAAAACAAATGGCCCTAACTCGCAAGATGTTTTTGGACAGCTTGCCCCGGGCGCTGGACAGTGATGCGTATGAGATGGATGGCGACGTGGTGACGCTGAACCAGGGGTCACGCACGTTCAAAATCACCTTTGTTGAACAAGCCAATTTCAAACTTGGCGGCTTTGCCATTCCCAGGGCCGATGTGACCTTGGAACTTTCGGGTTATTCGGATGAGGACGCGGATGTTGCGGTCGCGCGCTTTGACCGTTACTTTCATCGGGGCGGCGGTTAACACTTTAAAAGGGGACGATGATGGCAGACCAAGGCGAGAATTTTGTTCAGGACCTTCAAGACTCGGGTTTTTTTGATCAGGTAAAATCCCTGCAAGGCAGCCTTTCGAACTTGTCCGAAGACATTGCTTCGATTGGCGATCAAGCCACCCAACGCTTGGCCGAAATGGACAGCATCACCGCCCATGTGATGGCGATTGAGGCGGTTTTGGCGGTGATGTTGAAACAACACCCGGTTGACGCGGATGAGGTCAAAGCCGTGGTCAAAGCCCGCACTGCAGACATGTCGGGTCAACCCGACGGCAGCCCGGCGGTCCAAGCCGTGGCTCAAGATATTCTCGGTAATTCTGAAATTTAAGCGGCGTTGTGCTATAATTACGGGTGATCCGTCCTTTAACTTGGGAGGTCGTCATGTTTAACAACCCGTCTCTCATCACCCGCATTGCCATCGGCAAAAGCATCGGTTTGGCTTTTGGGCTGATCGGCCTTATTTTCATGCCGTTCTTTTTGCCCGAAGCGGGTTGGATGATCCGTTGGGGCATTTTGCTGTGGTACACCACGCTGGGCGCCATCGTCGGCGTGTTCGGCGTCATCACCTATCACCCCATTTTAAAACTGCCCCTGCCGTGGTGGTTCCGTGCGCCGTTGATCGGTGGCTGGATGAACTTCGTGCTGACATTTTTTGCCTATGACGTGATGCAACAAATGTTGGTATTCATGTTCGGTCAAGATGGTCTGTTCAGTTCGCCGTTCTGGTTCGTTTTAGAAGGCGCACTCATCGGTCTGATCATCGGCTACGTTGCCACGCGCTTCGGTGGAGAAGGCAAAGAGGCGGTGGATACGGACCCAAAATAGGGCCGTTGTAACTTTCTTAATATAAATCTGAAAGAATCGTGAGCATTCATCAATGGACCAGAAAGGCCCAGCTCATGAGCGCGAAACGCTACGAAGTTTTATATCAGTCAGACGCCCCGCTGTCCCAGCTGCAAAAAAGGCTATCCACCTTGTGTCACGGTGCCTGGGAAGTCCGCCGTGTGGGCCTCACAATGTTCAAAAGAGGCAGCCACCAATACCGCCTGTTCTTTGAACAAGAGAGTGATATCAAGGCACTGTTGCGGTGATGGGATTTTAAGATAAAACCTATTTGCCTGAGGCAATGTGATCATCGCGTTCTTTTCGCCAGTGTTCAAACCCATCCACATCACCGTATTCTACGAACTCATAGTATTTGTGGTGGGGAATGTGAACGTCGTCGGAATTTTTGAGGGGGCACCAAAAATCTTCAGTGCGGGCGGTAATCTCTCGGGCGTAGGCGATGACGCCATTGCAATAACTGCAATACAAACAATTGAATTTTTGCGCCACGTTCAAATACGCCAATTTATGACGGTCGGCGACCATATAAGGACGCCGAGGGACCAATTTAAGGCGATAAATGCGAAAGCAGATGTGTTGATAGACGGTGAAAAACACATCCAAAAACAACAACGGCACGATCATGGCATAGATCAGCGGTGCGGAAAGATACACCAGTGGCCTCGTCTCAACGAAAAACTTCACAAACTTCGTCTGGCGCAGGAGACGATATCTGAGGACGGCTTTGTCGAAAATAGCTCGCTTGTTCTGTCGCAAAGAGCGGAATCTTTCTTGTTGCGTCACGATGTGTTCTCTCACTCTTGTTCAAGACTCAATAAGGGTGCTTGCCGTTGTGAAATTTTCGCATACAGGTCATCTGACACAGGCACATCCTTAAAGGTAGTCGGCGCTCGCCAGATTAAACTGTACCACGAATACGTTTGTGGGGTTCATAATTCAAGTCCATCCCCCCCCATGCCCCAACGGAAAAGAAGCCTGCCACCCTGTGCCAAGGCGTTGTTGCTGTGATGGGGGGCTTGGGAATGGGGCTGTGGTCGGGTATTTCTGGAACTCAGCGCGAAGCTGATTTGTATACTATCATAGAAATTTTACCATAATTTCGTTCGCCTTTGATCATTAAGCATATTCATTTTTGTGAGCTTTATCTCGATCACTTGCATTGAGACTTCAAAATATGACGACAAATCGGACAGCAATATCCCGTAAGGTCCGCAATTACACGGTTGGTCGTCAACAAATATGTGACCATGCCCTTTATCTCTGATGTCCAGGAGTTTTCTGCATTCCTCAATTCTCTCCACCAACTTTTGTGCAGGCAGTAGCAATTCGGAAGCAAAAATGTTGGCCTGACATTCAAGCCGCTCATAATTGAAAAGATGATCTGTCCGGCTGTCTGTCGAAAGGTCACTCTCTGCGACAGTTTCTGAACGCAAGTACCGATCATGTCTCAAGCAAAAGTGACCGATTTCATGACCGATGGTAAAACGTTCTCGATGCTTGTTATCGTGGGCGAATATCTGAATTGATTTGTTATCAAAATTTGCCGATCCCAATATGGGATTGTCATCTGCGTCATGAACTGCCTGCTCGGCAAACGTTAAATCTATAGATAGCGCTGAACAGATTTTTTCAAGATCGACTACACCGCTAACGTATCCGATTTGCCTTAATATGTCCTGGGCGGCTTGCTGAATTTGTTCATTGGAAACGAACGGTGCAGATTTGCCAACCTTATCACTTGCATGCTTGGCATCAGCAGAAAGGTTTGGTTCAAGGCTTCCTAAAAATTGGTCGACAGAAGCAAAAAAGGTCCCATCGTGATATGCAGAAAATTTTAGGGACTTAACATTGCCTTCTTCACTGAGAATTTGTGATTTCACAAAACCACTTTCTGCTCGTATTCCACCTTTCCGTTCGGCGATTATGTCCAAACCATGCTTATTAAATTTTACAATTCCAATATTGCGGTTTCGTGCAGTACTTTCCGCGCCCCTTTGCAACCGGGAAGATATGACCATGACCCCCTTAGAGGCACATTGAAATACCTCATTGAGCTTTATTGAAAAATCGTTCACGTATAGCTCGGGAATGCTGTTCTTATGATTTTTGCACTCAAAAACCACGTACATATGCGGTTTGGAACTTCCTTGACAGTAAACTTCAATCACGACGTCAAATTCGACGTCGTCGTCTCGAGTTTTGCTGAAATATTTCTTTTTCTTATAAATTTTACAACGCTGCGGGGCGTGCGCTCCGTAAATAAAGTCTCCACGATTTTGTTGGTCACAAAGATAGTTATAGAACTCGTCTTCGAGTTTATTGCCCTTTTCAATCGTGTTCATTTCTACCCTTAAGCTTTAAATCAATCCTATAGAGTAATCATTTCACTATTTCTATCACTATGCCATCATTAAAATGGTTGCGACTTGAATCTAGAATTAGGTTACGGTGACATATGTGGACAGCCCCTGTTGCAGTGTATTTTGGGGGCAGTATACTCATTAACTAATTTTATCATTTTTTTCAGCATGTTATGTTTCGTAAACACTAATCATCCTTCATCCCTATAAGCAAGGCGTGGATACGCGGGTCTAGCCCGCGCATGACGGGTGATTTTCTTTTCTTCTCGGTGTTCTCTGTGAACTTTGTGGTTCAAGCGCTTATGCTTGTGGCTCTGGATTCCCGCCTGCGCGGGAATGACGAAGGGGCGCGCGGGAATGACGGTGATGGTGGGGAACGTGATCTGGACAAGCTCCCGGTTTTAGGGGCAATACGTTTCGGCTGCTCAGGGGAAGAGGCGGTGGAGACGGAACCGGATTAGGTCGGGTTCGCACCCCCGACAAGAAAAAGCGTAAAGTCTCGTCCTGCGCGGGCAGGGCTGCTTTATTTTTCGGGGCCTTTCGGTTTTTGTGACGACTTGCCGGCACCAAAGAAACCGACGAGCGCACCGACTGAGGCGAAAAGTATGCCGGTGTTAAAGTCATGGCCCCAAATGCTAATAAGCAAGGCTTCGCCCAGCAAAAAACCAATAATGAGTCCCACCACTGCGCCGACAAACCGTTTCATAATTTCCCCACTTCCAGCCACCAGCTTAGCATGTGCCAGCCAGCAGTCTACATCCGTCAAAGGGGGGCGGTTCTTTGCCTATGGTGCGGAAAATCAGGTTCAGCTTAAGCTTCGCTAAATGCGATCGCTTTGTCGCCGAGTAGGTTTTGTAATTCTCCGGCTTCGAACATTTCGCGGATGATGTCGCAGCCGCCGATGAATTCACCTTTGACGTAAAGCTGGGGGATTGTAGGCCAGCTGGAATAGGCTTTGATGCCTTCGCGCAGTTCGTCGTCTTGAAGGATATCGACACCTTTGAATTTGACCTGCAAATGGGTCAGAACGCCAACCACGGTGGCGGAAAAGCCGCACTGGGGAAACATCGGGTTGCCCTTCATGAACAGCACCACATCGTTGGTGGTGATTTCTTCTTTGATGCGGTCGAATACGGGGTTGTCGCTCATTTGTTTTTCGTCCTTAAATTTATGCGTCTTCGGGGATTGAGGTTTGTAAGCCCAAAGCATGAAGTTCTTGGTCCATGCTGCCTTTGAGCGCGGCGTAGACCATTTGATGTTGTTGCACGCGGTTTTTGCCGATGAAGGATTTGGAAATCACTCGAGCGGCGTAATGGTCACCATCGCCGCGCAGGTCGTCAATATGGACCTCGGCATCGGGCAGGCCTTCTTTGATCAGGCGTTCAATTTCGACCGCTTCCATGGCCATGGTGTCTATCCTTAGTCTTCAAAATCGGGGTGGGCCATGAATTCGGGCATCCAACCTTCGTGGGCATCTTTAAGCTTAGACACGGATATGGTCCCAGCGGTTTCGATTTTCAAGTCTTGTCCCTGAACTTCACCAATTAAAATTGCCGTGACACCTGCGGCTTTGGCGGCGGCCAACAGGGCCTCTGCATCGGTGGTGGTGGCCACATAGCGCGCTTGGTCTTCGCCAAACAACCAGCCGTGAAGGGGCACATCGTTCGATTCGTCAACGACCGAGGCTCCAAGCCCGGAAACCATCGCCATTTCGGCCAAAGCCACGCCCAATCCGCCATCTGACAGATCATGACACGCGTTGACGTTGCCAGCCAAAATTTCGCTGCGCACGAAATCGCCGTGTTGGCGTTCCAAGGTTAAATCAACTTCGGGTGCGGGACCGTCGGTGCGGTTGAGAATTTCGGCTAGGTATTGTGAACAGCCCAGATGCCCGGTGGTGGAGCCGATCAAAACGATCGCGTCGCCTTCGGCCACAAACGCCATGCCGATGGTTTTATCGACGTCGGCAATCAAACCGACCCCGCCGATGGTGGGGGTGGGCAAAATGCCTTGGCCGTTGGTTTCGTTGTACAAGCTGACATTGCCCGAGACCACGGGATAATCCAACGCGATACAGGCCGCCCGAATGCCTTCGCACGCACCGACGAATTGGCCCATGATTTCGGGCCGTTCGGGGTTGCCGAAGTTCATGTTGTCGGTAATCGCCAAGGGCAAGGCGCCCGTGGCGGTGATGTTGCGATACGTTTCGGCAACGGCTTGTTTGCCGCCTTCGACGGGATCGGCAAACACATAGCGCGGCGTCACGTCAGACGTCACGGCCAAGCCTTTTTGGGTGCCGTGGATGCGCACAACCGCCGCATCGCCGCCGGGACGAGCCACGGTGTCATTCATCACCATGTGGTCGTATTGTTCCCACACCCACCGTTTAGAACAGCCGTTGGGCGTGCTGACCAAGGTTTTGATGGCGTCCATCATATCCGCAGGGGCCGCAACGTCTTTGGCGGCTATGGGCGCGCGTTTGGGCGTTGGTACCCACGGACGGTCGTATTCTGGTGAGGCTTGAGCCAATGGATCAATGGGCAGATCGCCGACCATTTCACCCTTGTGGAACAAACGCATACGCCCGGTGTCGGTGATTTCGCCGATGACCGCAAAATCCAGTTCCCACTTTTCAAAAATAGCCCGCGCCATGTCTTCTTTGCCGGGTTCCAGAACCATCAACATGCGTTCTTGAGATTCCGACAGCATCATTTCATACGGCGTCATGTTTTCTTCGCGTTGCGGCACCATGTCTAAGTTCATGTCGATGCCGACGCCGCCGCTTGACGCCATTTCAAACGATGATGAGGTCAAACCCGCAGCGCCCATGTCTTGGATGGCGACAATGGCGTCGGTTTGCATCAGTTCCAGGCAGGCTTCTAACAATAGTTTTTCGGTGAACGGATCACCGACTTGCACGGTGGGGCGTTTTTCTTCGGTATCGGCGGTGAATTCGGTGGAGGCCATGGTGGCCCCGTGAATGCCGTCGCGTCCGGTTTTGGACCCGACATAGACAACAGGCTTGCCGATGCCCGCCGCCGCGCAATAAAAGATGTTGTCGGCTTTGGCGAGACCAACACACATGGCGTTGACCAAGATGTTGCCGTCATAGCTGGTATCAAATTCGACTTCGCCTGCCACCGTTGGCACACCCATGCAATTGCCATAGCCGCCAATGCCTTCAACCACACCGTGAACCAGATGGCGGGTTTTGGGGTGTTCGGGAACGCCAAAACGCAAGGCGTTGACGTTGGCAATGGGCCGAGCCCCCATGGTGAACACGTCCCGCATGATGCCGCCGACCCCTGTGGCCGCGCCCTGATAAGGTTCGATATAGCTGGGGTGGTTGTGGCTTTCCATTTTAAAGATCACCGCATCGCCATCGCCAACATCAATGATGCCCGCGTTTTCGCCCGGACCACAAATGACCCACGGGGCTTCGGTTGGCAGAGTCTTCAGCCACTTTTTGGAAGATTTATACGAGCAATGTTCCGACCACATGACCGAGAAAATGCCCAGTTCATTGAGGTTCGGCTCGCGGCCCATGATGTCGAGGACCATTTTGTATTCGGCTTCGTTGAGGCCGTGTTCCTTGACGATTTCGGGGGTGATTTCACTCATAGTATTCATTTCCCCTTAAGCCGCTAAGCTTTTGATGAGGCTGTCAAACATAGGCTTTCCGTCAAGTCCGCCCAAAGGCATTTCGACCAAGCGTTCGGGGTGCGGCATCAAGCCCAACACGTTTCCGGCTTCGTTGAAAATGCCGGCAATATCGTCGGCGGAACCGTTGGGGTTGTCGACATAGCGAAATGCCACTTGGCCTTGGCCCTCGATACGTTTTAAGGTTTCCGCATCGGCGAAAAAGTTGCCGTCATGATGGGCCACCGGATAGGTGATGATTTGCCCAGCTTCGTAGCCGTTGGTGAACACCGTGTCGTTGCGTTCGACTTTCAATTCGACGTCTTTGCAGATGAATTTCAAATTGGCATTGCGCATCAGCACGCCGGGCAACAAGCCGCTTTCACATAGAACTTGAAAACCGTTGCAAACGCCAAGGACGTGACCGCCCTGGTTCGCGTGCTTAACCACTTCGGACATAATGGGAGATCGCGCCGCCATCGCCCCACAGCGCAAATAATCGCCATAGGAAAAACCACCCGGAACGGCAACCAAATCATAGTCGCTGAGATCCGTTTCGCGGTGCCACACCATGTCCACCGAGGACCCTAATGAGGATTCCAAAGCAACCTTCATATCGCGGTCGCAATTGGAAGCGGGAAAAACAATGACGCAAGCTTTCATGGGAGCGTCCTCAGCCTTCAATTTCAATGGTGTAGTTTTCGATCACCGTGTTGGCGAGGAGCTTTTTGCACATCTCTTCGACTTGGGCGCGGGCTTTGTCGGCATCGGTCTCATTCAAATCGAGTTCGATGAACTTACCTTGACGGGCTTGGTTGAGGCCAGAAAAGCCCAACGAGGCCAAGGTGTGTTCAATGGCTTTGCCCTGGGGGTCAAGGACGCCGTTTTTTAAGGTGACGTGAACGTTCGCTTTCATGACAGGGATCGGCTTTCAAATTGCGGTGCGTTTAAAAAACATCAGGCCGGGGGGAACCCGGCCTGAAAATCGAGGTTATTGCAGGGTGTCGGGACCAGCCATATCGCCGGGGCCGCTTTCGGGCAGAATGCCAAGGCGCTTGGCGACTTCTTGATAGGCTTCTTCGACGCCACCCAAATCACGGCGGAAACGGTCTTTGTCCATTTTTTCGTTGGTTTTGATGTCCCACAGGCGGCAATTGTCAGGGCTGATTTCATCGGCCAAGACAATGTGCATTTCATCTTCATCCCACAGGCGTCCAAATTCCAACTTAAAGTCGACCAAACGAATGCCGATGCCCAAAAATAAGCCGCACAAGTAATCATTGATGCGCAAAGACATCGCCATGATCTCATCAAGTTCAAGCGGGTTGGCCCAACCGAACGCGGTGATGTGTTCTTCGGTGATCATCGGATCGTCCAGAGAATCGGACTTGTAATAGTATTCAACGATGGACCGGGGCAGGGGTGTGCCTTCGGGCATATCGAATCGTTTGGCAAGCGAACCCGCGACAATGTTGCGAATCACCACTTCAACAGGGACAATTTCGACTTCCCGGACCAATTGTTCGCGCATATTTAGGCGGCGTACGAAATGGGTGGGGATGCCAATGTCTTGAAGGCGCAGCATCAGATGTTCGGAAATGCGGTTGTTCAACACGCCTTTACCGGTGATGGTGCCTTTTTTCTTATTGTTAAAGGCGGTGGCGTCGTCTTTAAAATACTGAACCACGGTGCCGGGTTCAGGCCCTTCAAAAATGACTTTTGCCTTGCCTTCATAGAGTTGCCTGCGTTTGGCCATGGTATCTGTCCCTAGTGTAGATGAAGGGCAGAGAATCCACCCCCTCAAAACAGTCTAAAAGTTGCCGCTGATATAGCACCCCCAAGCGAACAAAACAATCACTCGAAGATCAAAAGAGCGCGAATGAGGGTGGAAAATGCACCGATATTGGCGTAAAATAACAATCAAACGGGTTCTCTGAGATAAAAGCCTTTCCCTTTCCGGCACAAACTGGCAAATTGCCCACGAAATTAGACGGATTGATTTGCGCTTTTGCGGATATCTCCGTAAATTAGAATTAGATATGGATCTCAGAATTTAAGGAATACGCCATTATGTCTGACAGTTTTCATGACCGCGAACAGAGCTTCGAAGCAAAAAACAAGCTTGACGAGGAACTGAAATTTAAAGCCGAAGCTCGCCGCAACAAGCTGGTTGGCCTGTGGGCTGCGGAAAAAATGGGCATTGAAGGTGCCGATGCCGATGCTTATGCCAAGACCGTCGTCATTTCCGATCTTGACGAACCGGGCATCGAAGACGTGATCCGCAAAGTCATGGGCGACTTCAAAGAACGTGGCATCTCTGTTCCCGAAGACGATCTCCGGACCGAAATGGACCGTCAAATGGTCGTCGCCATTGAACAAGTCAAAGCCAATTTCGATCCGTTGGGCAACGACCACAACTAAGTCTTCGCCTGCAAACCGTTTAAAAAAACCCGGCCCCATTGTTGTGGCCGGGTTTTTTGTGTTTTAGGTCCGAAAACCTGATACCGCCTCGAAGACGGTTTGGGCTTGGGATTTTTTTGATCATAGTGGGCTGTAAAGGACGTTGGCGTCATGGCGCTGACTTAGTTCAGTCCGCCCTGGATCAAGACGTGGACGATGTTGTTGGGATCATCGTAAATAAGTTTTGTGGTGATGATCAAAGAAATGATGACCAACAACGGACGGATTAAGCGGGTGCCGTGTTTCATCGCCATGCCAGACCCCAGCTTGGCCCCGATCAGTTGCCCCCCTGCCATAATGATCGCTGGCAGCCACAACACGTGTCCGGCGATGGCAAAGAATAAAAACGAGGTGAAGTTAGAGGTAAAGTTCACGACCTTGGTGTGCGCCGTGGCTTTTAACATGTTAAAGCCCAACACCGAGACAAAGGCCAAGGCCCAAAACGATCCGGTACCGGGCCCAAAAAAACCATCGTAAAAGCCAATTAATACCCCAAAAATCGCGTAAAACGGCGTTTGCTTCATCAGGTGATGGCGGTCGACCTCACCGATTTTAGGGCCAAAGGTAAAATACAGGGCTGCGGCGATCAGCAAAAACGGGATCACTTGCATCAACAAGCCTTGAGGCAGTTTTTGCGCCAAAAGCGTCCCGCCAATGGCCCCCATACAGGTGAAGCCGATGGCGTATTTCATGTCGGCTAAGGTGACATGGCCTTTTTTGGCATAGTTTTGCATGGCGGTGAACGAACCGAACATGGCTTGGGCTTTGTTGGTGGCGAGGGCGGCCACGGGCGGCATCCCGGTCGCCAACAAAACCGGCACGGTGATCAGGCCACCGCCGCCCGCAATGGAATCAATGAACCCGCCGACCAGCCCGGCTACGAACAGCAGGGCCAAGATGTCGGGGGTCAGCGATTCCATAAGTAGGGCTATTCAGCGGCGTCGGATTTGATATAGATTTTGCTGCCTTGTTCGCGGAACTTTTCGCTCATTTCATTCATGCCAGCCTGGGCCACGGCTTTGACTTCGTGGCTGATTTTCATTGAGCAGAATTTAGGTCCACACATGGAACAGAAGTGCGCAGACTTCGCGCCTTCGGCGGGCAAGGTTTCGTCGTGATATTTCATCGCTGTGTCAGGGTCTAGGCTGATGTGGAACTGATCGCGCCAACGGAAATCAAAACGCGCCCGGCTCATGGCATCGTCACGAATTTGTGCACCGGGATGACCCTTGGCTAAATCCGCCGCGTGGGCGGCTAACTTATACGTTACCACCCCGACTTTAACATCGTCACGGTCAGGCAGGCCAAGGTGTTCTTTGGGCGTCACATAACACAACATGGCACAGCCGTACCAACCGATCATGGCGGCACCGATGGCCGATGTGATGTGATCGTAACCGGGTGCTATGTCGGTGGTCAGTGGTCCAAGCGTATAGAACGGGGCTTCGCCACAAACTTCCAACTGCTTGTCCATGTTTTCTTTGATTTTGTGCATGGGCACATGGCCGGGGCCTTCGATGAAGGTTTGTACGTCACGGCCAAACGAGATTTTGTGCAGTTCGCCCAAGGTTTCCAATTCGGCAAATTGTGCTTCGTCGTTGGCGTCCGCAAGTGATCCGGGACGCAAACCATCACCTAGGCTCAACGCCACATCGTATTGGGCGCAGATGTCGCAGATGTCTTCGAAGTGTTCGTACAGGAAACTTTCTTTATGATACGTCAGGCACCATTTCGCCATGATCGAACCTCCGCGCGACACGATCCCGGTGGTGCGGTTGGCGGTCAGGGGGATGTGCGCCAAACGCACGCCCGCGTGAATGGTCCAATAATCGACCCCTTGTTCGGCTTGTTCGATCAAGGTGTCACGGAACATTTCCCAAGTTAAGTCTTCGGCAATGCCTTTGGCTTTTTCCAAGGCTTGGTAAATCGGCACGGTGCCGATGGGCACGGGCGAATTGCGGATGATCCATTCCCGCGTGTTGTGGATGTCGTTGCCGGTGGATAAATCCATCACGGTGTCGGCACCCCAACGGATCGACCAGACCATTTTGTCGACTTCTTCGGCGACCGAAGAGGCCAAGGCCGAATTGCCAATGTTGGCATTAATTTTGGTGAGGAAATTACGGCCCAAAATCATCGGTTCCGATTCCGGGTGGTTGATGTTGGAAGACAACACAGCGCGACCCCGGGCAATTTCCGAACGCACGAATTCCGGCGTGACGTGGTCGGGGACCGAAGCGCCAAAGTCTTCGCCATCGCGGGCTTTTCCGGTGGCCTGACTGCGGCCTTCGTTTTCACGGATCGCGACGTATTCCATTTCCTTGGTGATGAGGCCGCGTTTGGCATAGGCCAACTGGGTCACGGCGCTGCCGTCTTTGGATCGCAACGGGCGTTTGACCGCCGCCGGGCAATCGGGGACCGATGATTTTTCGCCATTGTCTTCGGGTTTCATTTCACGGCCATCGTAAGCTTCGACGTCGCCGCGCTCTAGCACCCAATCGGCGCGGAGCTTTTTAAGACCTTTTTCAATGTCGATTTCGACGTTTGAATCGGTGTACGGCCCGGACGGATCATAAACAATCACCGGGGCTTCGCCACAGCTGGGCTCTAACGGAATGGACCGCATGGCAACCCGTAAACCGTTTTCGGTTTCAACATGGTGTTTGTGCGAACCTTGAATGGGTCCGGTGGTGACTTCGATGTCTGAATTTGCGCGCGCATCCATAAGGATTGCCTCCGTCTAAGTTTAGGGCTGCGGTACAGGGGAGGGGCTTTATGCAAGCGCCCGTCCCTCCGCCGGCATAACCCGGATCAGGTTCAAAGGGTGCATCTCAGGCCTAAAAACAGGCCGCCCCTCGGATCAAGGGAATCTGGGGTACCTTAGCGCAAAGGTCAAGCATTGCTTTGGGGCGTGTGCCGATAAAAGCCTTTACATTAGAATGTTTGTATATTAGGTTTGCCGCATCTAGAGTTATTTAAACACAACACGAGGGAGCGTAGGCATGTTGAAGAAAGTTGTTATTGCGGCCGTTGTCACAGGATTATCGGCGAGTACGGCTATGGCACAAGATGCCAAAGCTTTGGCTGGTGAAGGCAAAGGCCTCATCAAAGGCTTTGCCACCGAACTTGTGACAGAGCTGAAAAAAGGCATGAAAGCGGGCGGCCCCATCGAAGCCATTGGCGTGTGCAACACCAAAGCCATGCCGATCACCGATAAACATTCGGCTCAATCGGGTTGGACGATCAAACGGTCTAGCCACAAACTGCGCAACCCTGCCAACAAGCCCGACACGTTTGAAGCCCGCGCCATCAAAGAATTTCAAGTGCGCCAAGCCAACGGGGAAATGGCCAAAGACATTGTTATGACCATGACCACCATCGAAAACGGGCAAAAAACCTTCCGCATGGTCAAAGCCATCCCAACGGGCCAGCCCTGCTTGGCCTGCCATGGTGAAAACATCAAACCCGAAATCGCCGCTAAACTCGATAGCCTGTACCCCACCGACCAAGCCAGAGGCTTCAAAATGGGCGAAATGCGCGGCATCTTCTCCCTCAAGAAAAAGCTCTAAATCCCTTCCCCCCAAGATTTTAGAGTTTAAGAAAACGGCGCTCAATTAGAGCGTCGTTTTTTTTGTGGGGAGGGGCTTATATCCGCGACACGCTGCCAAACCTCGTCATTCCCACGCAGGCGTGAGACTGTCGATTTTCGTATCAATTTTGATCAAATGAGGGTATACTGTTCTAGTCAGTTAGCCGCAGAAGCCCGGCGGTGTCCCTGGTATCGCAGGGGTTGTGAGATGGGCGCACGAGGCTGGCAAAAGAAGGCCCCCGACCTAATCGCCGGGGGTTTCTTTTTGCCTGACCCTCAAGCCGTCAGCCAAAGAACCACAGACACAATAATCCACACAACGTCATTCCCGCACCCCACCGTCATTCCCGCGCAGGCGGGAATCCAGAGCCATAAGCGTGCCGTCGGTGAAGCTGCATGGAGTCCCGCCTGCGCGGGAATGACGGGGGTAAAATTTAAACCGAACCAAACCGTCATGCGCGGACTAGCCCCGCGTATCAACGGCTTTGAATGGGTGGGTTAAGGGAGTTGTTACTGTGTTTCTTGTTTTTTCTTGGGGTCGAAATCGGCTTCAGCTATGAAGAGGATGTTGGCAGCAGTTTGGTTGATCATGTAGCGTACAAAGCGCTCGTCAATAGCAGGATCAATTCCATCCATTGACCCGTGGGCACCATCATTATTTCGTACTGTTCCAACAGCCATCATCACTTCTTTAAGGTTAGACAGGGAACTGGTCATATATGGGGGAACGACAATGTAGTCTTTCATTGTGTTGAGTAACGGGGCCAGAGTGAGCTCTTTGTTTCCTTTTGGGTTTTCGTATGAGATGCCGTTTTCTTTGAGGCGTACTTTTAAAATACTTTCTAGAGCTTTGCTGCAATCAACAATAGCTTTATCGAGCTTTCCTTTTTTTAATTCATCATAAGCACTGTGATAAGATTTTCCTGCCTCCTGATATTTTCTCTGTCCTAAGATGCTCAATGTTGGAACCGTAATTTCCTCATAGAATGTTTCATCTTCAATTCGGATTAACTGGTTTTCTTCAAGATTAAAGGTGTAGCCAAAACCAGACTCACGCATGTACCTGTTTATTAACTTTACCTTATCATCTTTGAAATGATTATTGAGAATCAAGAAAATTAATTCTAGGACTGTTAGCTTCATATCAATGCCTGAATCATTGAAAAACAATCCAGCCAATTCTTTAAACTGGCAATCTAATGTGTCCTGGTGGTACTCAACATCACTTAAGCGAAATGTTCCTATTTCTTGACGCAAGAGTTTGACTAAATCCGAAGACGCCCTAGCAACATCATCATACTCGCGCCAAACCAGCCAAATTTGAGTCATTAATGTCTGCGGCATTTTATCATATTGAAATGTCGTTGGGTATTCTCCCCGTAATTTCTTTTGCCTTTGGAAAAATAATCCAGCCATTAATTTACTGCTCTCACTTTTTGCTCAGCTATTTGAATAATAATTTTAACAGAAATTACGGTGACAGTTTACTAAAATCACCATCTTTACCATAAGCAAGGCGTGGATACGCGGGTCTAGCCCGCGCATGACGGACTTTCCGCCTCCGTGTCTTCAGTAGTTCAAACCCATTCACCCACTCACCCTCTCTCCACCCGCACCGCGCAATACTTCAATTCGGCTATCTTCCCGAACGGGTCTAGGGCTGGGTTGGTCATGAGGTTTGCTGCGGCCTCGACGAACGCGAAGGGGAGGAAGACCACGCCAACGGGGGTGGTGGTGTCGATGCGGATGGGGGCGGTGACGGTGCCGCGCCGGGTGGTGAGTTTGGCGGGGCCGTCTGGGTCTAGGCCTAGGGTTTTGACGTCGGCGGGGTTGAGGCTGATGGTGGGGCCGGGCTCAAGCGTGTCGAGCACCTGGGCGCGCCGGGTCATGGCCCCGGTGTGCCAATGTTCCAACAAGCGTCCGGTGGTCAGCACGAACGGGTAATCGTCGTCGGTTGGCTCATCAGGGGGGCCGGGGATGGCTGGGACCAAGGTGGCTTTGCGGTTGGGGGTGGGAAAACCATCGTCAAACAACACCTCTTGACCGGGCAGGGCGTCGAATTTAGCCGGATACGTGACCGCGCCTTCGCGATCTAACCTCGCGTGGCTGATGCCCAAATGGCTGGGCATCAGGTTGCGCATTTCTTCAAATACGGCGTTGGCGTCTTCATAATCCCAGCTTAGGCCCAAGCGGGCGGCGATTTCTTGGATGATCCACAGGTCCGGCTTTGCATCGCCGGGTGGGGCCAAAACTTTGCGGCCCAATTGCACTTGGCGGTTCGAGTTGGTGAACGTTCCGGTTTTTTCAAAAAAGCTGGTGGCGGGTAAAATCACATCGGCAAAGGCGGCGGTTTCGGTGAAGAAAATGTCTTGCACCACCAAATGATCCAAACGGGCCAAGGCTTTGCGGGTGGCGTTCAAATCCGGGTCCGACATGGCCGGATTTTCGCCCATGATATACAGGGCGCGAATGTCTTGGGCCAAGGCGGCGTGCATGATTTCTACCACCGTTAAGCCCGGATTTGGGTTGAGTTTAAGGCCCCAGGCTTTTTCAAAAACCGCACGACTTTTGTCATCATCGACCTTGGCATAATCGGGCAACACCATGGGGATCAAGCCCGCATCGGACGCCCCTTGGACATTGTTTTGCCCGCGCAAAGGATGCAGCCCAGTGCCAGGACGACCGATGTTTCCGGTCAACAAAGCCAGCGCGATCAAGCACCGGGCATTGTCGGTGCCATGAGCATGTTGCGACACCCCCATGCCCCAAAAAATAAGCGCGTTTTGGGCGTTCGCATAGGTCCGCGCGGTGGCTCTGAGCGTGGCGGCGTCAAGGCCACAGATCGGGGCCATTTTTTCGGGGGGGAAGGCTTTGATGTGGTTGGCAAAGGCCTCAAACCCATCGACATGTTTGGCGATATAGGTGTGATCGACCAAGTCTTCGTCGACAATCACATACAAGATCGCGTTGAGCAGCGCCACATCGGCCCCCGGTGTGAATTGCAACATCATATCGGCGTGACGGCTGAGCGCTTGGCCGCGCGGGTCTATGACGATCAGCTTGGTGCCTTGGCGTTTTGCGGCTTTCATAAAGGTCGAAGCCACCGGGTGGTTTTGCGACGGGCGCGCGCCAATGACAATGATGACATCGGCTTTTTCGGCATCGGTAAACGGTGCGGTGACGGCCCCCGATCCAATGCCTTCCATTAGGGCGGCAACCGAAGAGGCATGACACAACCGTGTGCAGTGATCGATGTTGTTGGTCAAAAACGCGGTGCGAATTAATTTTTGAAATAGATAGGCTTCTTCGTTGGAGCCTTTGGCCGAACCAAAGCCCGCGATGGCGTCGCCGCCATGGGCTTCTAAGGACGTTTCTAAACCCGCAGCGGCCCGGCCCAACGCTTCTTCCCAGGACGCTTCGCGAAACTGCGCCCGTGGATCACCGTCCAAAATAGCCGGGTCTTTGGCACAGCCCTCAATGCGGATCAGCGGTTTGGTCAGGCGGTCGGGGTGTTTGGCATAGTCAAAACCAAAACGCCCTTTTACGCACAGGCGGCTTAAATTGGCGGGACCATCGGCCCCGGTGGTGTACAGAACGTGGTCGTCCTGAACATGATAGGTCACCTGACAGCCGACCCCGCAATACGGACATAAGGACTCGACGGGTTCGGTCTTTACATCGGTTTTGGTGAGGCCCTTGGGCGACAAGGCCCCGGTGGGGCAAGCTTGCACACATTCGCCGCACGCCACGCAGGTGCTGTCGGCCAACGCGTCACCCTGGTCAAAGACGATCTTGGCCTTGGATCCACGTTCCGAAATGCCAATCACGGCGTTGCTTTGCACGTCACGGCACGCTTGCACACAGTTGCGACACAAGATGCAGCGGCTCATATCCACGTCGATGGCGGGATGGCTGGTATCAACTTTGGCGGTGTGGCTGGGCTTGGGGAGGCGCCCGGATGAAGCCGCGCCCAAAGCCCCAAAACGTTTGGCGGGATCGAATGGCGTGGGGCCAACGGGGGTGCTGTTGGTTTGTAAAAGTTCCAGCACCATCGCGCGGGCTTTTTCGGCGCGGTCACTGTGGCTCCACACCTTCAGGCCGGGCGTAGGGAAGCGTTTACAACTGGCGGCCAAGGTGCGCTCGCCTTCGATTTCCACCACACACAAACGGCAACTGCCATCGGGGGCATAGTGCTTGTTCAGGCCGGAACACATGCCCGGAATATCGGTGCCGAGCCGCCTTGCGCACCGGCGAATGGTTTCGCCCGGTTGGGCTTCGACGTGTTGGTCATTGAGGAAGAATGTTACGGCCTCGCTCATGTGTCGTCCTCCCCATGATCTAACCCATGGTCAAGGAGGGTGAGGATCGGGTTGGCGGCGGCTTGGCCGAGGCCACAAATAGAGGCCTCACGCATCGCCGAGGCCAGCTCGCGAATGAGGCTTTCGTTTTTGGGCGGGTCTTTAATCAAGACGGCTAATTTTTGCGTGCCGATGCGACATGGGGTGCATTGACCACAGCTTTCGTCGGCAAAAAAATCGCTCAACGTTTCTGCCACGTCCCACACATCATCGTGGTCCGACAAAACGGTCAAGGCGCCGGAGCCGACGAAACCGCCGAATTTTTCAAACACGCCAAAGTCCATCACCTGATCGGCAAGGCGAGCCGGGAAGATACCGCCCGAAGCGCCCCCCGGCAGAAAGGCCTTGAAAACATGCCCATCGGTGAGGCCATCGGCGGCTTCAATCAGTTCAGATACGGTGGCAGTACTGGGCGCGCGATACACACCCGGTTGGCGGACGCGGCCCGAAATTGAATAAAAACGCGGCCGTTGTTGTTCAACATACCAGGCCGCCCCATGTTTGAAAATTTGCCCAATCCAATACAACGTTTCCACATTGTGAATAACGGTTGGCCGGCCCAGATAGCCGCTTTGGGCCGGGTAAGGTGGACGATTGCGCGGCAGACCGCGTTTGCCTTCCAAGCTTTCCAACAGCGCCGTTTCTTCGCCGCAAATATAGGCCCCGGCCCCGCGCCGCAGGTGGATGGTGATGCCGTCTATGGGAAGGTCGGACAAAACCGCAGAAAGAGCCTGGAGAATGTGTGCATATTCATCGCGCAGATAGACAAAAATGTCTTGAACCTCTAACGCCCGCGCCGCGACCAGCATCCCGTTCAGCACTTGGTGCATGTGGTTTTCAAACAGGAAACGGTCTTTGAAGGTTCCCGGTTCGCCTTCGTCCGCATTGACCACCAAAACACGAGGATGCGGTGCACCGTCGAAAAACCGCCATTTGTTGGCGGCGGCAAAGCCCGCGCCGCCAAGACCTCGTAAACCCGCTTGTTCTAATAAGGTGATGATTGTTTGTGCGTCTAAGGAACCTGGGTCTGTTGGCTGTGCGCATGGGGGCAGGGGAGACGCGGTTATGGTGTTGATGTCCAAGGTTTCAAGGCTGGCTGGGGATATTCGGTGTTGTCCTAAGATGGCCGAAGGGGCGGTGTCACAGGCCCCTTGGCACGGGGCCGAAAGTACGTTCACTTGATCGCCAAAGGCCGCCAAGGCTTCTGTGAAAAGTGTTTTTGCCCCCGCCATGCGGCACGCTGGGCCGTTGCAAATTCTTAAATTGAGCGCGGGTGGCGGCCGCTCGCCGTCTTTGAGGACCTTGAAATGGCTATAGAACGTCGCGGTTTCATAGACGTCGATTTGGCCAAGCCCCATCCGTTGGGCCAACGCCGCGATGTGTTGGGCGCTTAAATGACCAAAGGCATCGTTAAGGGTGTGCAAGTGTTCGATCAAGGAGGCTCGGTCAAGCGGGGCCTCCTTGAGGAGGTCACCGACCGCACGTGCGGCTTCATCCTTGACTTGACGCCCTTTAGGCTTAGACCTAGGCCTATGTTTTTGTGACGAATTTTGGCGTGTTCGTTTCATGATACGCTGCTTTTCGTTGCGGTGAGCCTATGGACCATCAATAATAACGCTTTGATAGGCGAACAGGCAATGGGAATGCGTAGGGGGAAAGATGAACATTGAGTTGAAAGTTGCACAATTGTTGGTGTCACGGATCTGCCACGACTTGGCTGGTGGAGTCGGCGCGTTAAGCACCGGAGCCGAGCTTTTGGCCGATGAAGGGGGAACTGTGGATGAAGCCGCCATAGACCTTATTGCCATGAGCGCAAAGCAAACCTCTCACCGATTACAATTTTTGCGCATCGCGTTCGGTTCGGGTGGCGGGCAGGCGGTGGGGCCGACCATCACAACCCAGGAACTGCACACGTTTTTCAACAATTACATTGAAGGCAGCAGACTTTCCGTGGTGTGGCATTCACAAAATATGCTGATCGACTTAGAGGCCGGGAAGCTCTTGTTAAACCTTTGCCTGATTGCCTCTGAAGCCTTGCCGCGCGGCGGTGTCGTCGAAGTTAATGTTACCGAACTTGAGAGCGATTTGGGATTTGGTATCGCCGCCATGGGCGAAAACGCACACTTGGCCCCTGAATTTAGAGCCCTTATGTGCCAAACCGTAGACGTAGAAAAGCTAACGCCGAAAAATGTTCATGGCCATTTAACGGCCGTCTTGGCGGCTCAATTGGGGGCTCAGTTGGAAGTTTCCCCCGACGCCGTGGGCGAGCTGCGTTTGGCTGCACTTTTACCTCGATTGTAAGTCTTGAACCCTCTTAGCTGAAAATGCATTTTTAGGCTTGTAATATAATGGAAATAAAAAAGATTTTGGCTTCGCGGCCATTGCGGTCTATGATTGCTTGAGTTTGAAAAAAGCTAAACTAAAAATGCGCGTTGCTATTGTTTTTAGGGAGATTTTTCCAAACCACTTTTGATCCAAGGACGATCAGTGCGTGCGCATTGTGGCTGGCTTTCATTAGATATTGAGGACTGAGATCATGGATGATCTTTTAAATGAATTTATTACCGAGACTTCTGAAAATTTAACAGAAATCGATTTACAGTTGGTCGAGTTTGAAAAAGACCCTTCCGATGCGGCTATTCTTGGTAATATTTTCCGCTTGGTTCATACGGTTAAAGGAACTTGCGGGTTTCTCGGTTTGCCCCGTTTGGAATCCGTTGCCCACGCCGGAGAGAACGTTCTTGATAAGTACCGTGATGGTAAGCTTGAGGTGACCGCCGATGGCGTGACCTTGGTCTTGAAATGTATTGATGCCATTCGTGATCTGGTTGAAGAGCTTGCCGAAACAGGTGTGGAAAAAGAAGGTGATGACGCCGAACTGATCGCCCAACTGAATGCTCTGGCCAATGGTGAAGCGTCCCCAATCGCTGCGTCTCCCGCAGCCGCACCCGCGACTGAGGCTGCTGCACCCGCGACTGAGGCTGCTGCACCCGCACCGGAAACGGGCCCTGTGGCGTCAGATGAAGGTTTCCCCGTGGCGGCCGAATTGTTGGCTGAATACGAAGAAGCAACGGCCCCGGCCACGGAAACGGGTCCTGTGGCGTCAGATGAAGGTTTCCCCGTGGCGGCTGAATTGCTGGCTGAGTACGAAGAAGCAACGGCTCCAGATACGCCCGATGCTGGTCCTGTGGCATCAGATCAAGGTTTCCCCGTGGCGGCTGAATTGCTGGCTGAATATGAAGAAGTAACGGCCCCTGCGGCCCCTGCAGCCCCTGCACCAGCTGCTGTGCCAGCACCAGCCCCAGAGCCTGCGCCTGCTGCCGCTCCGTCCGTTCCGGCTAAAAAAGCTGTACCGAAAACTCCGGACAAGCCTGCTGCCCCTCGGGGTGAAAATGCTGGTCCTGCGGCAACGCTGCGCGTGAATGTTGATGTTTTGGAAAACCTTATGACGATGGTTTCCGAGATGGTTCTAACCCGAAACCAGCTGTTGCAAATGGTTCGAGGTCAAGAAGACAGCGAATTTACGGTTCCCATTCAACGCCTAAGCCACATCACCAGTGACCTTCAAGAAGGGGTGATGATGACGCGCATGCAGCCAATCGGCAATGCGTGGGCAAAACTACCTCGCATCGTTCGTGATTTGGCATTGGAAACGGGCAAGAAAATTGACCTGCAAATGGTTGGTGCCGAAACTGAACTTGATCGTCAGGTTCTCGATCTCATTAAGGATCCTTTGACGCATATGGTTCGGAACTCTGCAGATCACGGTTTGGAAACACCTGCGGATCGCGTTGCAGAGGGCAAGCCTGAAGTTGGCACCGTAACCTTGAAAGCCTACCATGAAGGCGGTCACATCATCATTAGTATTGATGATGACGGCAGAGGCCTCAATATGGACCGTATTCGCCACAAGCTGGTTGATAACGGTCTGTATACCGAAGAAGAACTTGAAACGATGCCGGTTTCTCAAATTCAGCAATCAATTTTCAAGGCTGGATTCTCGACCGCCGAAAAAGTGACCAGCGTGTCGGGGCGTGGTGTGGGTATGGACGTGGTGCGCACCAACATTGAAAAAATCGGTGGCACCATTGAATTGAAGTCTGAAGAGGGCAAAGGCTCTATCTTCACCATTAAAATTCCGTTGACCCTGGCAATTGTGGCGGCCTTGATTGTTGAAAGCTGTCATGAAAAATTCGCGATTCCACAGATTAGTGTTTTGGAATTGGTGCGGGCGTCTCCGCGATCTGAATACAATATCGAAGTGATCAACGAAAGCCCTGTGCTGCGCTTGCGCAATCGTTTGTTGCCTTTGGTGAACTTGGGCGATTTGTTGAAATTGTCCACGGCCAAACATCGTGATTTAGATGATGAAACGTTTATTATCGTTGCCCAAGTCGGGGCGCATACATTTGGTATAATTGTTGACCGGGTCTTTGACACCGAAGAAATTGTGGTCAAGCCAACGTCTCCTGTGTTGCGCGATATTCCGTTTTATTCCGGCAATACGATCCTCGGCGATGGCTCCGTGATTATGATTTTGGATCCGAACGGTATTGCCAACACCATTGGTGATGTTTCGGGGCCGTCGGATGCGCCCAGCGTCAAGGAAGCCAGCGGCCTCACGGCTGGTGAGAACAGTGAACGTATTTCGTTGCTGATTTTCCGCGCGGGTGGTGATGAACTCAAAGCCGTACCTTTGGCTTTGGTTGCACGGCTTGAAGAAATTGATTTGGCGTCTGTTGAAGTTTCTCACGGTCAACACATGGTTCAGTACCGTGGACAATTGATGCCGCTTGTTCCTTTCAGCGAAGATCAAGAATGGAAAACCGAAGGTCGCCAAGCGGTTTTGGTGTTTACCGAACAGGATCGTTCAATGGGATTGGTGGTTGATGAAATCGTTGATATTGTTGAAGACCGTTTAAAAGTGGAAATCACGGCGGATCGGCCGGGCCTGATTGGCTCTGCGGTCATTTCAGGAAAGGCCACAGATGTGGTTGATGCTGGTCATTACTTAACACAAGCCTATCCAAATTGGTTGGGCCATGGCAGTGATTCAGATGAAGGTGAGATTAGTGGCAAGAATGTTCTGTTGGTTGATGACAGCCCGTTCTTCCGTAATTTATTGGCACCTATTCTGTCCGTTGCCGGGTTTAACGTGACGACCTCAGAATCTGCGGTCAATGCTCTTGAATTGCGCGATCAAGGCCAAGATTTTGACGTGATTATCAGTGATATCGAAATGCCCGTTATGGACGGCTTCGCTTTTGCCGAAGCCGTACGCGGGGATGCCCGTTGGGGCCACGTTCCAATGGTGGCCCTGTCGGCTCATGCCACGGATAAAAACTTTAATCGTGGGCGTGAAGTTGGTTTCAATGATTATTTAGCGAAATCTGATCGTAATGAATTGGTGAAATCTCTGGCCCGCACGGTGTCCAGTGTAACCAATTGATTTAATTGTCCCTTGATAAAGGCCTTATCCTTTAGAGGGTATGGGGGCCTTTGTTCAAAAAATGTACGTGCGTATATCCAATGTTGGTAGGTTGTTATGAAGTCGTGTCTGATTGTTGATGATTCTAAGGTCATAAGAATGGTGGCCACTAAGATTCTTAAAGACCTAGAGTTTGAAACGTTTGAAGCCGCTGATGGTCAACAAGCCATGGCGGTGTGCAATGATAAAATGCCAGATGGAATTCTGTTAGATTGGAATATGCCCGTGATGAACGGTCTCGATTTTTTACACCAACTGCGCGAGATGCCGGGTGGCGATAAGCCCATTGTTGTTTTCTGCACCACCGAGAATGATATAGGTCATATCCAAAAAGCCATTGAGGGTGGGGCAAATGAATACATTATGAAACCTTTTGATAGTGAAATTATCCAGGCTAAATTTGCTCAGGTAGGATTGCTTTAAGGTGTTTCCAATACGTTATGGTTTTAACTTCTCGATGATCGGAATTTTGGCGTGACAATTTCGGACGATAATCCTCCCAATGGAAGCCCCATTCGGGTCATGGTTGTTGATGATTCTGCGGTCATTCGTGGTTTGGTCACACGGATGCTTGAAGCCGATTCAGAAATCGCGGTCGTGGCTTCGGTGAGCAACGGAGAATTGGCAGTTAATCAACTGGAACGCCAAGTCGGTAAGATTGATGTGATTATCTTAGACATCGAAATGCCGGTGATGGATGGGCTGACTGCGATACCGCTGTTGATCAAGGCTGATCCCAACATCAAAATCATTATGGCGTCCACGCTGACCAAACGTAACGCAGAAATCAGCTTACAGGCCTTGAGTGCGGGTGCGACCGAATATGTACCAAAGCCGTCGTCATCTCGTGAATTAAGCGGAGAAAATGAATTCAAACGAGAATTGACGCAAAAGGTTAAAGACCTTGGAAATATACATCGTCAGGCTTTGGGGAAACCCGTTGTTGGCCGCTCAGGTGTTCAAGGGTTGGTGACGGAAGCTGGCAAAGCAGAAGCCAACAAATCAGCGCCTGGTGGATCGACCCAGCGTTGGGAAATTAATAGTGCATCCAAAATCAAGCTTCGGACTCCTAGCACGTCCAAGCCGGAAATTCTGGCGATTGGCAGTTCAACAGGCGGACCTCAAGCCTTATTCGATTTCTTAAATGGGTTGCCGAAGACCATCAATTTACCGATCGTTATTACCCAGCACATGCCGGCGACCTTCACGGCTATTCTGGCCGAACACATCACCCGTTCAACGGGCTGGTCATGCACCGAAGCCAAAGACGGCGACGCTCTTATCGCCGGAAAAATTTTGTTAGCGCCCGGCGGCTTTCATATGACCGTGGTCCAAAAGGGTGCGCAACGCGTGATCGCTTTAAACCAAGATCCGCCTGAAAATTTTTGTCGACCGGCCGTAGACCCAATGTTGCGCAGCCTTGTGAAGATCTATGGCCCCCGTATTTTGACGGTGATCTTGACAGGTATGGGCAATGACGGTGCACGGGGTTCGCAAATTGTCGTGGACGCTGGGGGAACTGTGCTTGCCCAAGATGAAAAGACCTCTGTGGTCTGGGGCATGCCTGGGGCCGTTGCCTGTGCTGGAATTTGTAGTGCCGTGCTGCCCGTTAGCGAATTGCCGCGTCATGCTGCGGGGCTTTTAAGTCGCGGTGTTTAAATTGGGTTTTCCCCAATGAAAGGAAAACCCAAAAAGCATGGCTTTGGATCCCAATCAGTTTGATTTTGTTCGAGATTTGCTCATGGACCGCTCCGGTCTGGTGATCACCTTTGAAAAAATGTATCTGTTGGAAACACGGCTGATGCCCGTTGCGCATCGTCATGGTTTTAAAAACATCGGCACCTTGGTCGGCCACTTGATGGCGTCGTTCAATGAGTCCCTCGCCATTGATATTATCGAGGCTATGAACACCCATGAATCTTTGTTTTTTCGAGATTCTGCGCCATTTTCCATGTTTCAAGAGGTGATCTTACCGGAGCTTTTGGAACGCCGCAAAAACAAGAAAAGCTTTCGTGTCTGGTGTGCCGCGTGCTCAAGCGGCCAAGAACCCTATTCACTGGCCATGATCTTGGCAGAAGAAGCGGCTCGATTGAGCGGGTGGCGCCCTGAAATTATTGCGACTGATATTTCTCATACGGTCTTAGCCCGCGCGGCAGAGGGACGTTATACTCAATTTGAAGTGCAACGTGGCTTGCCCGTGACAAAGTTGATCAAATATTTTAAACAAGATGAAGAGACATGGCAGATCAATTCAGATATTCGGGATATGGTCCAATTCCGCCAATTTAACTTGCTGGAATCGAGCTATAAACTGGGGGATTTTGACGTTGTATTTTGCCGTAACGTGTTGATTTATTTTGACCTTGAGACCAAAACAACGGTCATGACTAAAATTAGCAAAAGTTTGGCAGAGGACGGCGTATTGTTTTTGGGCAGTTCTGAATCCACCATCGGAATCACCAAAGATTTTTGGCCGGTCAAAGCTGGGCGCGGTGTTTACAAGCATACAGACGCTTGCCCCTCGCTCGCTGAACCCCCTGATCTCTAGGAATTTCAGAAAGCGCGTAATATTTTCCACGTAAAATTTACGTGGGACCGAGACTTAGCTGTTTGAGGCTTCGGCGGGATCGCGCAACACATAGCCACGTCCCCAGACGGTTTCGATGTAGTTGCTGCCCCCTGTGGCATCGGATAATTTTTTGCGCAACTTGCAAATAAACACATCAATGATTTTAAGTTCTGGCTCGTCCATGCCGCCGTAAAGGTGGTTTAAAAACATCTCTTTGGTCAGGGTGGTGCCTTTGCGCAGACTCAGCAATTCCAAGATGCCATATTCTTTGCCTGTCAGGTGAACCGGCTTGCCATCCACTTCGACCATGGAACTGTCTAAATTTACGGCCAATTTCCCGGTCGTAATGATGGACTGGCTGTGGCCTTGGCTGCGTCTGACAATGGCTTGGATGCGGGCCATCAACTCTTCTTTGTTGAACGGCTTGGTAAGATAGTCATCGGCACCACTGCCCAAACCTTTAACCTTCATTTCCGATTGGGTTTGACCGGACAAAATAAGAACCGGGGTTTTTACGCGGGAATCCCGCAGCCGCCGTAAAACTTCAAGGCCGTCCATATCGGGCAGCATCAGGTCTAAAATGATGATGTCGTAGTCGTACAACTTGCCAATTTCAAGACCATCTTCCCCAAGATCTGTCTTGTCGACCACCATAGAGGCTGATTTCAACATCAACTCAAGGCTTTTAGCCATTGCCGGATCATCTTCAACGAGAAGAACGCGCATGCGAGTGAGACTCCCTCTGTTTACACTGCATTAACCATAATTAACGTTAACCATAAATGTAGTAACGCAATCTAGCAAGGCCCCAAGCATTGGTGGCAAATTCAAGCTGTTAATCTTCGTTAACGCCTTGAATTGCTTTACCATGCCTTAAAGTATCGCGGGCTATAATGTTGAATACGCCCGTGTTCGGGGGTGAATTTTATGCATTTTGTGCATTTCCGATTCGTTTGGGTTAGAATGATTCGCCCTCCTAAACGATGTTTGCAAAGAGAAACGCGTGACTATTTTCGTAAAAAACATCATCAATGAAGTTGGTAGGCTGCCGGATTTTGAAATCTACGGTCAGGTGGCAGCGGTGGTTGGCTTATTGGTCGAAGTTTCCGGGGTCGAAGGTGTTTTTTCCATCGGCGATCATTGCGATATTGTGCGTCGAGACAAGCGGCGGATTGCCTGTGAAGTGGTTGGCTTTCGCGAAGACCGGGCCTTGCTGATGCCGTTTGGTCCGTTAGAAGGGGTCAGTCTGGGCAGTCGCGTTGAAGTGGGGGTTACGGAACCGATTCTGTATCCTAACGAAGGCTGGCTTGGACGTGTCATCAATGCTTTTGGTGAACCGATCGACGGCAAAGGCCCGATGCCCTGTGGCAATCGCGGCTATCCCATTCAAAATGATCCCCCTCCGGCTCATAAACGTCAACGCGTGGGCGGTAAAATTGATTTGGGTGTGCGGGTGATGAATACGTTTCTTACCTGTTGCCGGGGCCAACGTATGGGGATTTTTGCGGGGTCGGGTGTTGGCAAGTCCACACTGTTGTCGATGATGGCGCGTCACACCGAAGCTCAAGTCAGCGTCATCGGCTTGATCGGCGAACGCGGTCGTGAGGCCCGGGAATTTATTGAAGATGATTTGGGTGAAGACGGACTGGCGCGTTCGGTGGTGATTGTGGCGACATCCAACGAAGCGCCTTTGTTACGGCGCCAAGCCGCCTACACCACTTTGGCCGTAGCCGAATATTTTCGCGATCAGAAAAACGATGTTTTGTGCTTGATGGATAGCGTCACCCGCTTTGCCATGGCGCAGCGCGAAATTTCGCTGTCTGTGGGCGAGCCCCCGGCGTCAAAAGGCTATACGCCATCGGTTTTTTCTGAATTGCCACGTTTATTGGAACGCGCCGGACCAGGCCAAGACGGTCAAGGGTCCATCACCGGGCTGTTTACGGTGTTGGTCGAAGGTGACGATCATAACGAACCCATTTCGGATGCTGTGCGCGGCATTTTGGATGGTCACGTGGTGTTGGACCGTGCCATCGCCGAACGTGGACGGTTTCCGGCGGTCAATGTGGTGAAAAGTATTTCCAGAACCATGCCCGATTGCAATACGGATGAGCAAAATGCCCTGATTTCAAAGGCGCGGCGCTATTTGTCCACCTATGATGATATGGCCGAACTGATCAGATTGGGCGCGTATCGCAAAGGCACTGATCCCGAAGTGGATGCGGCGATCCATTATTTTGGCCCCATCGAGGCCTTTTTGTCGCAAATTAAATCCGATCATACCAGTCTTGAAGAGGGCTATGCCCAGTTGGCGGCGGTGTTAAATCAACCGGTCACTGGCGAGGCTCAAGGGGGAGGTCCTCAACCACCGCAACAGCCTCAACCACAGCAACAGGCTCAGCAACAAGGACCCGGCGAAGAACAGCCCCAACAACACCCCATTCAAGGTGGGCTGGCCCCCGGACTTGGGGGTTGAGTCAGATTTACGAATGTACGGTTTAAAATAAAAGAATAAAATAAAAGGGTTTATCACGTGGCAGCGAATATGAAGAGCTTGATCCGTTTACATGAATGGAATGTGGATGAAAAACAGCGCAAAGTCGGCGAACTTTCAAGGCTTCAAGCCGAGTTGGAATTACAGTTAAAAAACTTAGATGAAGAGCACGCGCGTGAGCAAGAAGCCGCCACTTTAGATCCAGCCGGAGCCGGCATGACCTATGCAGCCTATCACGAACGGGTCAGCCAAAGGCGCGATAATTTAAAAGATTCCATTATCCAGATGGATGTCGTGATCAACTACGCGCGTGATGAATTGTCCGAAGCCTATCAAGAGCTGAAAAAATACGAGACCGTCAACAAAGCCCGCCAGCGCCGCATCGAACAAGAAATGGCCCAGCGCGAACAGGTCATGCTTGACGAAATCGCCTTGAACCAGTTCCGCCGCAAAAAGCAAGCGGAAGCTCGATAAGTTAAATCCGTTCCAACCGACCCAGCAACGACGGGTTGTCCCAACCGGGTTGGCGGTCTTCCAAGACCACGGCGTGGTTGGAGAGGACTGAGCCTTGGGCCAAGGGGGCTTCGAGCGAGACTTGAACCCAACGGCCAATAATTTCATTGTTAACGTCACACAATACCGCCACAGCCACGTCTTCGGGGCTATTCCAGGTGGCTTTATCGATGGCTTCTAAATACTGAGCAAAGGCATCCCCGTCGAGAATAAAGCGGTCTGGAATATAGCGCAGCACCACCTTCTGGGCTTGGTTGCAGGTGGAAAGCTGGCTGGACAAGGTGATGACGTAATCAAGCTTGCGGTCAGGGTTGGTTTTGCCGTGCAAAAGCGCCCGGCGTTCGATCATGTCCATGGGTTGGCTCCAAAACTCATTACGCAAGAAGTCCTTGTTGTGGCGGGGCATTGGGTGGAAATTGCACAAAATCCTCGGGCCGTGCTTGAAAGGATATCGACGCCGTAAGTCCCAAAAGCTCTAGGGCGTCCGCAGAAATATCTATGATGTCGCGGTGCATGTCTTCGGGCAATGGTTGCTCTGTTCGTAAAATAAGGTCCAAACGGTTTTTGCTCGACATCATCAGTCCATCAATTTGCAGATGCCCTAAATTGCTGAGGTCTAGGTCTAAAATAAAGCGGGTCTCATCCTCTTCAGCCCCGTCTTCATCGTCACCCCCTCCAGCCTTCTTTTGGTAAAGGCGTACCTGTTCTAAACGTTCGCCATTCCACATGGGGATCAAAGCCAACCGCCAGTCGCCCGATTGTGGTTGTTCAGAAAGCGTCGACATAGCCTTGAAATCAGCGCCAAGGCGTCCCATTAAGCCCGGGCGCTCTTTGGTCAACAGGCGGGTTGCGGTGTCACCAAGCAGGCTTTTAAGGTCGCCGCCTTTCAACGCACTTAAGAAAAATAGAATTTGATTGTTAAGCTTTGCGCCCGGTTGCGGAAGCGCCGTTTGGATGACGTTTTGAAAGCGTGCGGGATCAAGGCCAGCCAATGCTTTCAAGGCTTCACCATAATCATCCCAGCCTTTGGCATTGACCAAGCCCATGCCCATACCGGCCTGCCTTAAGTTTTGCGCAGCACTGCTGGGGGCTGGAAGGGTCGGACTGGTTTCGATGCGGAACGTCACTTTTGCGCCATCGACCAGCAGGGCCTTGGTGTCTAACGTGACCGTGGCATTTGGACTTTGCACAATGGGCTGGCCTTGGGGGGTGCGACCAATCACCGTGCCGATGACGGTTTGACCGGGGGTGATCCCTTTGGTCGTCGCACCGGGTTGAGGGGTGATAACCGTGCTGGGACTTTCAACGTTCGTCACGGTTACCGCAAAACGGGTGCCGCTGGGTAAAATATTGGGCGCACTCGGGTTGATGGATTTCGCTACGGTCGCAGCGGCTGTTGAGGTCAGCACGGTTGCGGATGAGGTGGTGGCAGAGGGCGACGCCGGGGTCGTTTGGGCCGCCCCCGTTGTCGCGGTGGCTTGACCCGTTTGTGCTGTTTGTGGGGTGCCCGTGAGCGTGGGCGGGGACGCTTGGGTCGCCCCGGATGGGGGCGCGGGGGGGGCGGCCTGAGCGGTCGGTTGCGCCTGTCCACCAGGGGCTGCAGCTTGCGGCACAATCGTCGGAGCCGCTTGGGCGGGGCGCAACAACACCGCCGACACTTTGGTCCCTGCTTGCAAGGCCATGGCTTCCCCCGCTGGGCCGGGGGCGGGTAACGGCAGTCCGGCGGCCTTTGCTTGGGCGGCGGTTAAAGCCCCGGGCACCGGTTTGCCATCAACCATGGCGATCTGAAACATAGGTGGTTGCAGATGGCTTAAAACCAAGGTCAAAACAGCCCCCTTGGGCAACGTCATCACCGATTGCAAGGTGACTGATCCTAGGGCGGTTTGCACTTGAACTTGGTTGGGTTGTGGCGTTTGGGTCACGGTGGCTTGCACCGCTTGACCTTGGGGAATGGACTGGATCAAGGTCGGCGGCGCTTTAAGGACGATGGCCGCAGCATGGCTTTGCCCGGCCTGCGTGGGCGGAGGTGGCGGCGGCGTGGATGACGGTGGTACGACGGTCGACATTGAGCCATTCTCCAAGGCCAAAAAGGCAAAAACGCAAATCCCGTGCTCAAGCCCAGAGGATTGAACGTTATTTCAGGAGCTTCTGAATAATGCTCTTAACGTCCTTGGCGGCTTCCGTATTGGGGTAGCGCGTCAACAGAGGCACCTGGGCCTTTATAATTTCGCGCACTTTTGGGTCTCGGCGCACGACCCCTAATAATGGAGGAGAAATCTTGAGAAATCCTTCACAAGCCTTCAATAAAGTATTGTAGGTGCGTTCCCCCTCGCGGGTCGAATTGGCCTGATTGATAACCACGCAGATGTCTAAGGTGGGGCGTTCCATGTGCGTTAGCTTGATAAACGCATAAGCATCGGTCAGCGATGTTGGCTCATCGGTTGCCACCACCATACAGCGGCCAACATTGTGAGTAAGTTGGCGCACGGTACGTTCAACCCCGGCCCCTAAATCCAAAATCACATGGTCATAGGCTTGGGCCAACAGCGCCAAATCTTCGTTTAACATTTGCAAGCGCGAGGTCGGAATATTCGCCAAGCCACCGGACCCCGAACGTCCGGCGATGATATCAAAGCCCCCAGCGGGAAAATTCAAAACGGCTTGGTTAAGCGTCAGGCGTCCGGCAATCACCGAGCCTAAATCTTGTTTGGGCATAAGCCCCAGCTGAATGTCTAAATTCGCTAACCCTAAGTCACCATCAAACAACAACACCTTGCGGTCTTTGGCGCTGAGCGCACAGGCCAAAGTGATGGCGAGCCACGTTTTCCCAACACCGCCTTTGCCAGAAGCAACAGCGAGGATGTTTTGGCCTTTTCCGCGTTTGAGGTTCGGCGGTGTGTCAGAAAGCTGGGTCATGGCTTACCATATCATAAATTACACTTGGTGATAGTTTACACTTGGCCAACGGTTTTGATTTTCGCCTTCGGATGAATTTCATTTTGGCTCATGACAACCGTTGAGGGGCGGAAGCGTTCAATAATAGAGCGCACGTAAGGGCGGATACCGGGGCTGGTGAGCAAGACCGGGACTTCCCCCATCATGGCTTGGCGTTCATAGGCATTGCGCAGTTGGGTGATGAAATCTTGAAGCTGGGTCGGCGGCATTGACAATTGCCGATCGTCGCCTTGGCCGACCAACGCTTCGGCAAACTTTTGTTCCCATTCCGGCGACAGCGCCAGCAAAATAATGACATTGCGGTCGTTGACGTTCATATCACTGACTTGGCGGGCCAAACGGGCGCGGACATGTTCGGTGATCATGGTGACGTTGCGGGTCATACCACAGGCTTCGGAAACGCCTTCTAAGATGGTCGCCAGATCGCGGATGGAAATGCGTTCGGTCAGCAAGTTTTGCAACACGCGCTGGACACCGCCCATGGAAATTTGCGCTGGAATCATATCTTCGACCAGTTTCTTGTGCTCGTCCGTTAACTCGTCGATCAATTTTTGCGTTTCGGAATAAGACAGAAGTTCCGGCATATTGTCTTTAATGACTTCGGTCAAATGGGTGGTGATTACGGTGGCCGGGTCAACCACGGTATAACCACGGAACAGGGCCTCTTCTCGATTCTGTTCATCAATCCACATGGCCGGTAAGCCAAAGGTTGGTTCAATTGTTTTTTCGCCCGGCAACGTGATTTCTTCGCCCCGAGGGTCCATCACCAACAACATATTTGGACGCAGGTCACCGCGTCCGGATTCAATTTCTTTACACCGAATAAAGTAAGTGTTGGCATCTAACTGCATGTTATCTTGAATGCGGACCGAGGGCATCACGAAGCCCATTTCCGAGGCAATTTGACGCCGCAGAGCCTTGATCTGATCGGTCAGTCGTTTGCCATCTCGGGGATTGTTAATCAAAGACAGCAAGCCATAGCCCAGTTCCAAACGCAGCATATCGATTTTGAGCGCCGTGGTGATGGGTTCTTCCGGCAAAGCCAAGGCCGTTTCTTCTTCGGCCTTTTTTTGTTGTTCTTTTTCAATGTCGGTAATGAGCTTGTTTTGATGGTTCACATAGAGTGCGATGCCGCCGGATACCACGCCTAAGAACAAGAACGGTATCATTGGCAAGCCGGGCAGCATCGACATGGACAGCAACAGAAATGAACTCACGCCCATGGCGCGCGGTTGGCCGCCCAATTGCTTGAACAGAGCTTTTTCTGTAGCACCGCTGATGCCCGCTTTGGTCACCATCATACCGGCGGCCGTCGAGACCACCAGGGCCGGAATTTGTGTCACCAAACCATCACCAATGGTCAGTCTGGTGAAGTTATCGGCGGCGTCAGCAAAGGTCATATCGTGTTGGGCAACGCCGATAATCATGCCCGCCAGAATATTGATAAAGGTGATCAGCAAGCCGGCAATGGCATCACCACGGACAAATTTTGACGCACCATCCATGGACCCAAAGAAGGTGCTTTCGTCTTCTAGGTCCTTGCGACGTTGGCGGGCTTGGTCTTCGTCAATGGACCCGGTCGATAGATCGGCGTCGATCGCCATTTGCTTGCCGGGCATAGCATCCAAGGAAAACCGTGCCGACACTTCGGCGATACGCCCGGAACCCTTGGTGATAACGATGAAGTTGACCAACACCAAAATGCTAAAAACGATAATACCAATGACGAAATTGCCGCCCATAACAAAGTCGCCAAAGGCTTTAATCACTTGCCCCGCCGCATCCATGCCTTCGTGACCATTGGCCAAGATCAGCCGGGTCGAGGCTAAGTTCAACGACAGCCGGATCATCGTTGCCAACAACAAAACGGTCGGAAAAGTGCTGAATTCTAAGGGCTTTTCAATAAACAGTACGGTCATCAAAATCATCACGGCAAAGGTGATGGAAAAGGCCAAGCTGGCATCCAACAGCCAAGTCGGCATGGGCATAATGAGCACCACCAAAATGGCGACCACGCCCAACGCCATCATGATGTCGCCACGCTTGGATATGGCCGTCAGAAAGGCTTGCACAGGTGCAAATGGGTTTTCGGCGGCGTCAGCCTGAGGAGGTGTCTCGTTTGCCATGAGGTGGTTCTGGTTTGTCCTGGCTGAAAGGGGGTGACGTTATGACTTAAAGAGGTGGTTGATTGCTATCGTTGCCGGATGCGGGCACGGCGTAGCCTCCATCGGTGTAGAGTTTAAGTTTATTGCGCAACGTGCGAATGGAAATCCCCAAAATATTGGCGGCGTGGGTGCGATTTCCCAAGCAATGGTCAAGGGTGTGAATGATCAGTTCCCGTTCGACTTCTGAAACGGTTTTGCCAACCTGGGTGCCGGGAGGTTGGGCCCCGACGGAGGCGGGTTGAGCCACCCCAGCAGCACTGCTGGAACGTTGGGCATTTAACAAAATAGCCTCGGGGCCGATGTCATCGCCGGTGGCGAGTAAAATGGCTCTGTGTAGGGTATTTTCAAGTTCACGGACATTGCCCGGCCAGTCATGGGCCAGCAGTTTGGCCTTGGTTTCTTCATTTAACCCCCGCGCCTGAATGCCGTTGGCTTCGGCGTATTTTGCGGAAAAGTGACGGGCCAATGCAATGACGTCACCGGGACGTTGGCACAGCGGCGGAATGATCAAGTTCACGACATTCAAACGGAAATACAAATCTTCCCGAAACGTGCCTTTGGCAATTTCGTCTTCGAGTTCGCGGTTCGAGGTGGCGAGAATGCGGATGTTGACCTTAACGGGCTTGTTCGAACCGATGCGATCAATTTCTCGTTCTTGGATGGCCCGCAACAGTTTGGCTTGCAGCGGGGTCGGCATTTCACTGATTTCATCCAGCAAAATGGTGCCGCCATTGGCTTCTTCAAACTTTCCGATGCGTCGGGCCACGGCCCCGGTGAACGAGCCCTTTTCGTGACCAAACAGCTCTGATTCCATCAAGCTTTCGGGAATGGCCGCGCAGTTAACGGCAATGAACGGACCTTCGCGGCGCTTGCTTTTCATGTGCAGGTAGCGCGCCATCATTTCCTTACCCGTGCCGCTGGGGCCGGTGATGAGGATTGAGGCGTCTGACGGGGCAACTTGGTCTGCCATAGCGACCAGGTCGGCCATGCATTGATCGGTGTGGATGAATTCCGAATTTTCTTCTGCCACGGCGGTCAGAACCGCGCCGATAAGCTCTGCGTCTGGGGGCAGGGGGATGTATTCTTTGGCCCCGGCTTTGATCGCGCGTACGGCCGCGTGGGTATCATTGCCAATGCCACAGGCGACCACGGGAACGGCAATGCGTTCAGAAGCAAGGCTGGAAATTAAGGTGGCCAAGTCTTCTTGAACGTCGGCCAACACCAAGTCGGCGCCGCGCCCCGAACGCAAGTAGTCAAGGCCGGCTTCAATGGTATCGACGTGGTTGACTTTGGCACCGCGCTTTAAGGCGATTTGGCTGGCTGCGCCAACTTGTCCGTCTAATGTGCCAATGATGAGCAAACGCATAGGTCAGGCTTCCTCAATCAAAATATTGAATACGTTTAGCGGGCGGGAGAATGCTGTTGAGCATCATTTCCAGCCGCCGTGGGTTTTCTTGACGACCAATAGAGGCGGCCCCCATAACATAGACATTGTTGATCATCGATTCTTCAAGCGAATTGCGTTCCAGTTTCGCCGCCATGGGGGCAAACACCATATTGGCGAGAACCGCGCCGTAAAATGTGGTGAGCAAGGCAACCGCCATCGCGGGGCCAATAGAGGTTGGATCTTCAAGGTTGCCAAGCATCTGAACCAAGCCGATTAGGGTTCCGATAAGGCCCATGGCGGGGGCAAATTCAGCCGCTTTTTTCAACACGCTGGCACTTTTGATATGGCGCTGCAGCGTTGATATCAGTTCTTTTTTCAAGATCTCTTCAACTTCTTCACCTGGCGTGCCGTCAACGACCATCGACACCCCTTTGAACAAAAGCGGTTCGCTTTCCAACTGGCCGAGCGTGGCTTGAAGGGACAACACCCCTTGGCGTCTTGCGAGTTCGGCAATTTGCAGCACCTGGATTGCGGCTTCCGAAGCATCGCGCGAAGAATAGGACAGGGTTTTCATCAGGACCTTAAGGGTGTTTAAAATTTCCTGGATGGAAAAACACATCATGGTGATGCACAGCGTGCCACCAATCACGATCAAAATGGACGGGATATTGATGAACGATCCGGGCGAGCCGCCGGAGAAGATTGCCGAAATCACAAAAGCAAAAGCGCCGATCAAACCGATCAGCGTCGCAATATCGGTGGCCGTCTTCGCCCGTGTGACTTCGATGTTACTATCCGCCATAAAGTCCGTCTCTTTGTAGAAGCTTTTAAGGCCTCAAAATATTAAGCTCGATCCGTTTTGATAATTTCCGTCATGGTTACGCCTAGGCGTTCATCAACCACAACGACTTCGCCGCGCGCCACCAGTCGATTGTTAACATAAATATCGATGGCTTCGCCAACTTTACGGTCAAGCTCGACAACGGCCCCCCGCCCAAGCTTCAGCAATTGACTGACTTGCATGGTCGCTTTGCCCAAGACAGCGGACACTTGCACAGGAATGTCGTACACCGCCTCTAGATCATTGGCGTTGCGGGGCATATCTGGAATGTCAGCCATTTCCGCAAAGGAAGCACCGTCATCGCCGTCATCACTCTCCGCGACTTTGGAGGGGTCATCTTCGATTTCATTGAGTTCTAAGCCTGATTCTTCTGCCATGTCATTCTCCTGGGATTAAGTCTTAATCCACGGGCTCCCCTTCATTGGGTTGAGCGCCGTCATCGGATGGTGCAATGTCGGTACGCTGTTCTTCGGTTGTATCACCGCCAACGGGCGACTCCGCTACGATTTCTTCATTTTCACTGACTAATGCCGCCTTCACAACCTCTTGTTCGGGTTCTTGGGGCGCTTCTTCTGATTTATCTGGTGATGTTAGAGCTTGGTCCGTGGCTTTTTGTGTTAAATCAGAGAGGCTCGTACCTAAATTGCGTTCGATAATTTCATCAACTTGCTTCCACATAAGCGCTGTATCTCGCAAAATTCCACCGCCATCCCATTCAACTTGAAGGTCTCCGGGAGCAATATCGACATCGGCCATGACGGTGATTTTCCCCGTGCGTCCTCGCAAAGCGGCCATTTCGTTAACCTTAGCTTCTATATCTTCAAAGATCTCAGTTGGCACTTTGATCAGCAACGACGGTGCCCCTGAGGTGCGCTGCATGGCCTCTAAAATAATGGCTTCAATTTCGGCCATGGAATTTTCGGTGTTCAAGGACGGAAACATCTTACGCATAATGACGGCCGCGACGGCAATTGCGCTGCGGCTGTGCTCTTCAGTATCTTGGGCATAAGCCTCAAATAACTTTGTCACTTGGTCGTTAAGCTTGTCCAAGGAATTGACCACTTGTTGCTCTAAGGCACTGGTCATGTCGGCAATGGCTTCGTCACGTCCAGCCTGCAGACCTTCTGCCCGCGCGTGAGCTAAGTCTTGTTCGGTGAACGTGGGGGCCAGTTCTTCGACGAACTCTGGCTCTGCAACAGCCTCTGTGACAGCCTCATCATCTTCAACTTCGGCTTTAACTTCGGGCACGATGGGTTGAGCCTCTGGAATTCCAAATTCGGTATCGAATAGGAACTTTTTGAGACCCCCAGAGGTCATGTTGCTTTGGTCTGTTGCGATCATATTAATACACCAGTTCGTCTTCTTCGCCCGAACCGGCGATGATAATTTCGTTGTTGTCGGCGAGCTCTTTGGCGACGGTCACGATGGCGGCTTGTGCCTCATCGACGTCTTTGAGGCGCACAGCCCCCATGGCATCCATATCTTCGCGCATGATTTTCGAAGCCCGTTCTGACATGTTGGAAAAGAACAGTTCTTTGACAGCGTCCGAGCCGCCTTTGAGCGCCACAGACAGTTGAGCCTTGTCCACTTGGCGCAAAATAACCTGAACGCCAGCGCTGTCGACGCGTTCCAAATCGTCGAAGGTGAACATCAAAGCCTTGATGCGTTCCGCAGATTCCCGGTTGCGTTCTTCCAACGCGTCCATAAAGCGCGTTTCCGTATTGCGATCTAACGTGTTGAAAATCCCGGCAATCATTTCATGGCTGTCTTGACGCGCCGAACGGGCCAAGTTGGTCATGAATTCGGTGCGCAGGGTTTTTTCGACGTGATCAAGAATTTCTTTCGATACGGCTTCCATCGACAACATGCGAATGATCACTTCCATGGCAAAGTTTTCCGGCAACAAAGCCAGCACACCTGCCGAATGGTCGGGGCGAATTTTTGACAACACCACCGCCACGGTTTGTGGGTATTCGTTTTTCAAATAGTTCGCCAGCACCGCTTCGTTCACGTTGCCCAGTTTGTCCCACATGGTGCGACCTGCCGGACCGCGCAGCTCTTCCATGATCTGGCTGACGCGATCATCGGGCAGGGCATTCAACAGCAAGCGTTCGGTGGAATCATACGACCCCACCAGCGAACCGGTACTTGAGAGTTGGTCGGCGAAGTCTAAAAACAGGCGTTCGACGACCTTGGAATTGACCGAACCCAAGCCAGACATAATTTGCGACAGTTCGCGAATTTCTTCGTCGTCCATTTTTTCAAACAAGATGGCCGATTGGGAGTCGTCCAAAGACAACATAAAGATGCCCGCTTTTTGCGGACCCGATAAACTGCGGAAATCGTCATTTATACTGGCCATTTATTCGTTACACCTGAAATGCATATCTAAGTTTAGCCTTCTTGATACAGCCAGTTGCGAACGATCGAGAGCGCTTCGTCTGGATGTTTCTCGACGATCTCACCAACCTTTTTCACGCTGGAAGCTTTTACACGGCCCTCAACGCGATCAATGTCGATGAGTTCCTCGAACATATCCTCTTCTTCCACAGGCCCACTTGCTGATGCCGGAGCCGCCAGGGCACCAGCAGCTAGCTGTGCTTGGTCTGCAATCATGTGCGCACTATCCGCCATGGCGCCCATGGCACCAGGGAGAGATTCAAAGGCCCGGCTGATCAATGGACGGACCACCAGCAAGATGACCAACACGGCTAAGATTAAGATCACAAGCATTTCAGCAATTTGCAACAAATCTTGCTTTTGGAAGCCAAAGAAAAGGTCCAAAGGAATGTCTGGGGGAAGATTGGCTTCGGCAAAGCGCATGTTGATGACTTCAACAACATCGCCACGCGTTTGACTGTAGCCAATAGCGCCTTGGACCAGAGACGTAATCATATCCACTTCTTCTTGGGTCCGCGCACGATAAACACGATCCCCATTGTCGTCTAGGTCATAAGCCCCATCAATGAGCACAGCAACCGAGAGGCGGTTGATAATACCTGTGTCCCGAACTTGATTGACGACCTTCTTTGAAATTTCAAAGTTAACGTTTTCTTCGGTGCGGGCGTCAGATGCATTTCGCGTCGCGGCACCACCTCCACCAGCGCCCGCATCGGGCAAATTGGCATTCACGGACACCGGGAGTGGCTCTTGGTCTTGTGAATTGACGTTTTGTTCAATGGTTTGGGTCGAGCGCACAACCTGACCATCGGGATTGAAAATTTCTTCGTTGGTGGTGACGCGGTCAAAGTCCATGTCTGCCGTGACTTCGGCACGAACTCTGCCGAAACCAACTGATTTTTCTAACATTTTTTCAATGGTGCGGACGAGTTGCATTTCATAGCCGCGACGGCGTTCGTCAGCTTGCTTGGAAATGAGGCCAGGGTTGCCAGCAATGTCGCCTTCAAAGCCACGGGCCAAAAGTTCGCCTTTATCATCTACAATCGATATGGCGCGCGGCAGCAAGCCGGGCACAGCTGCGGCGACGAGGTGCTGAACCGCACTGACTTGAGACGGGTCCAAGCGCATGGACCCGCGCATCTTTAAGAACACAGAGGCTGTTGGCTGGGTTTGCTGGCGCTGAAACAGTTGGCGCGTTGGTAAGACTAAGTGAACGCGGCTTGAACGCACATTTTCAATGGACATAATGGTCCGCGACAGTTCGCCTTCAAGGGCGCGAACTTTGTTAATGTTCTGTTGGAATGATGTGGTGCCGAGCGAACCTTGTTGGTCAAAGATTTCATTGCCAAGCGTGCCTTTCGCGGGCAGGCCTTGGCTGGCCATTTGCATGCGGATTTGGCCAACGCGGTCAGACGGGACAAACAGCTGAGTGCCATTGGCGCGCATTTCGTATGGGACATTCTGGACTTGCAATTGCGTGATGATGCCTGCTTGGTCCTGGCCTTCTAGACCGCCAAACAAAAGCTCCATCGGTGGTGACGTGAACCGGGTCGCTAAGAAAATAAAAAACCCGACCATGCCGATAACGACGCCGCCCATGATCATGAGCCGCGTGGGCCCAAGATTGCGAAGGGTGTGCATAAATATGTCCACGAAGAACCTCAAATCTAAGTTGCTAAATTTATGAACCGCCCATTCTGGGCAGGCTGGCGATCATTTTGATCAATGCTGCGCACAATATTAGGCACGCAACAGCCCAGTTCTTCTCCCTCTAAACTAACGGGTGATGGTGAACAAGTGGTTAACAGGGCGGCAAAATTTGCCTACCCATCAAAGAGTTGCTGGTTTCTTGGAATTAGCGAACACGGCGTTGCGTATGGCGGTATTCTTTGACGCGCGTTGCCATTAATCCTTTTGCCCCGTGGCGGTCGAAAAGAGATTGCCAAGAGAGGAACTCATCAACCGACATGGCGTAAATGTCACAGGCACCATCAAGGGTTAAATGGCCGCTTCTTACAGCCTCAACAACCTGAGCCTTGCGCTTTGTGTCCCAACGCTGGGTGTTTGGCGAGGGGAGATCATTTAAGATGGCCTCGTCAATGTGGGCCTGCGTTTTGTTGGGGGAAGGTTGTGTCTTAGCGCTGTCGGGAGTTTCGCTCATTGCATGCCTTTGTGCTCTATTTTGGAACGGAGGCCATGTAAAGGCAGCTCCCTAAAATATGGCGGCACAAAATGTCGGTTCGTGCGTGCGGCGAGCATACACAGCCGTTTCTTAACATCCAGCTAATGGCTTTCACAGTGTCATCAAGTCTTAAACAAATCGTGTTTGATTTCGGACCAGGCGGGCATCCATTTGCATTTGAACATCATGGAGCGTCGCGCCCAGTTGTAGCAAGTCGCATATGGAAACATTTACGCCCGACCTTTGGAAGGCTGAGGCAACGCAGTACATGGCGGCTTGGTCGAGGGTCCAGTAGCGATGATCGTAAAGCTTTTTTACGCAATAATTTCCTAGCGAAGAGAGATATGACCGCCCCTGAGTGTTATTCTTTACATAAACTTCAGTGGCGTAATGCCGAAGCCAGGGGAAAGCATTTTCGTAAAAATAATAGCCAACGTCGTACTTTTTCATGACTGAAGTTACTTGATCTAGGTGTTCATTAAAGACGATATCAACATCAGAAATCAGCAGGTCTTGGTCATAAAGTTTCATGATGGTCAGCGCATTCACAAACCGACTACAGGCAAAATAAGTCGTGGAATGCAGTTTGGGAGCGTGTTCGATGGAGTAGTTTAAACGCACATGCTTTAACTTCCCTCGTATGGCATCAATTTTCCCCCCACTGGCTTTTGATCCCCCAACGATGTTAAGGTGAAATGTTTGAGGTTTGCCTCGTTTTTCCAACGATAGAACCTCGTCTTCGACAAAGGCGTCTACATATTTTTCATCACAAGAGGAATAAATGACGAAATCACCGATCTGTGAATTTGGTAAAATATTTTTTTCAACCAGCAGATTTGCCTTTGCGGCATCAAGATCGCTATCGTTCATGACAGCCAAAACAAAAGCATCGTTTTCAACGTTCCACCCAGCCTTAACAAGTTCGGCTATATTGTCAGGTAATGACAACGCGTTATTCGTTTCATAGGCAAGCGCATGGGCCTTTTTGAAGTGTGGGGCCGCCATGTCCGTGTCGCCTGATTGGCTTTTTATACATGCCTCTAGAAACTGTGTAATGACCATAAGAAAGAGGTGATCAGGCTTTAAATGCTGAGAAATGCTAGCAATAACCCCAAATCTACCCTGTTTTATGTAATGCCAAAGGGCATCAAACATAGCCTTTTGATAGGTGCTTGCAAAATCGGACGGGACCGTGAGGGTATGCAGGTCGTGAACTTTATTTTGCTCAATCAAAGAAAAAATCAGAAACGGTGCGACGTGTTGCACGTTTTCTGGTGTCTTAATAAGCTGACGAAAAGCCTGCTCAGCGTCCAGGAAGCGCCCTTGGTTTAGTGCCGTCATCCCAGTCTCTAAAGTCACGATCATTCCTCCTGTCGCAGGTCAGACCCGACCCGTTTGCCGCATGCCAAAGACTAACAACTATGTATATGACTGAGGATGGTTAAATAGGGTTAACAAATTATTACTTGCATTTTGCGGGAAAATTGGGTAAGTTTACGTGGAGTGAGATAGAATTCTCATATGTAAGCAGAAAGCAACGGTGAACGCTATGAGCGATTTGTCAATTAATACAGTGTCTAGTGGCGCTGTCAGTCCTTTGAAGTCAGCACAACAATTTGAATCTAAAACTGCGTCTGATGCGGGTGCGAATGCATCTGTTCGTCCAGATACGCATGTTGATGTTTCCAATTATTTGACGTCTCCAAAGGGAGTTGTTGATCCTGAGAGTGGTGTTTTTGTCCTGCAATACCGGGACGGCTCTACGGGTGAAGTGACCAAGCAGTATCCTTCTCAAAAAGTTGTCGCGGCCTACAAACGTGGAGCCTCGAGCGGTGAAGGCGCGGATGTTCCCGCTCAACCGGTGGCAACAAGCACACCATCCAGTACGGTCGGTACGGTTGAAGGTTCAGCAGCTGCTGTTCCAACGGCAACCACGGCTTCGGTTGGTGCGTCTTCAGTAGGTACGACTTCGGTTGGTACGACTTCAACGGCTGGACAGGGTTCGTCAACGTCGACTTCGCTCGACGTCTGATTAGACCTTATGCCTTTGGTCTGAAATGAGAGTGTGTGCGTACAGAAATAGTGCGCGCACCCATTTTGCGTGCGCACTGTAAATGTGTTTAAGTCCGCACGTTTTTGTATATATCCCCCTAAATAATTTCTGGTTGGTGCTAAGTATAGCCGTTTCTTGTCACGGCTTGTCTTGGTCGTTAAGGTGGTTCTTGCGACGTAGATTGTGTTCGACGGACGTGACACATTGATGGGGGCGACGGGCAATGAGTGTGAAAGCTCAAGATAACACGCAAAAGGCTTTGTTAAGTCAGGCACGTAAAGATCTTCAAGGCACTCACTTTAAAGAGGCTTTGGATGTCGTTGAGCGCATTCTTGTGCTTGACCCTGATCATGTTGAAGCCCTCAATATGGGCGGCGCTGCCGCTTGGCAAGGCGGCAATACTGGGCGCGCCCTTGAGCTCTTGGACCAGGCCATGCAAAAGCATCCGTCTCATCCAGATGCGTATCTGAACCTTGGTGTTATTTTAGAACAACATGGTCAAACAAAAGAAGCGATTGACGCCTACACAGCTTCCTTAGAGGCCGACCCAAACCAAGTCCTCGCACGTTTAAATTTGGGCAATGCCTTTGCCCATTTGGGCCAAGCCCGTTCGGCTATTGAAGCCTATGATTTGGTGTTGAAAAAAGACCCAATCAATGTAGATGCCCTCTGCAATAAGGGGCTGACGCTCAAAAATGCAGGTGAAATGGACTTGGCGGAAGCGACTTTGCGCAGGGCCGTTCAGGTTGCCCCAACGGCAGAACAAGCGTGGGCAAACTTTGCCTTGGTGTTGCGCATGACAGGCAAGCCGGATGAAGCTTTTCACGCTTATGAGCAGGCCTTGAAGATCAACCCAACGTCCCCAAAAACCTTGAATAACCTTGCCGTCTTGCACCGTTGGCAGGGTAACCTTGAACAAGCAGAAAGCATCTGCCGGTCTGTTTTGAAAACCCACCCTGATGTTGTTGAGGTGTTGAATAACTTAGGCGATATTTTGCAGGCCCAAGGCCGCTTAGACGAGGCCCGTACAGCCTTTGATCGGGTTTTGACCCTTGATCCAGCGCACCCCGAAGGCCACCATAACTTGGCTGTTTTGCTATTGCTGAGCGGAGATTTTAAAAACGGCTGGCGGCATTACGAATGGCGCTGGCTTGCCAAAGACTTTCCGTCTGAGCGGCGCAATTTTCCCCAGCCGATGTGGGCCGGGGAAGCGTTGGCGGGACAAACAATCTTGCTGTATGTCGAACAAGGCCTGGGCGATGCGATCCAGTTCGTTCGTTATGCTGCGATGGTTGAGGCACGTGGAGGCAAGGTCGTGGTTGAGTGTCCACGTCCTTTAAAACGCTTGTTTGAAACCGTGAATGGGGTCGATCATGTGGTGGCTCGGGGAAATGAGCTGCCAAAATTTGATGTGCAGTGTCCGTTTTTATCGTTGCCGGGCCTGTTGTCACCTGATTTGCAACAAATCCCGCACAACGTTCCCTACTTTTCGCTTTCAGACGAAGAAGCCCAGGTGTGGCACCAGCGTCTTAAAGATTGCGACGGCCTTAAAATTGGCCTCGTGTGGGCGGGCAGTCCCCATCATACCAACGATCGGGAACGGTCCATCGCTTTAGACCTTTATGCCCCCCTGGCGGACGTTGCGGGCTGTACTTTCGTGAATTTACAGATCGGGCCCAGTTCCGAACAGGTGCAAAATGCGAGCTTCCCCTTGATCGATTTGACAGCGGATATTGTTGATTATGCAGATACGGCCGCGTTGGTATCGCAACTTGATTTGATTATCACCGTGGATACCTCGGTGGCTCATGTGGCGGGGGCGCTTGGCAAGCCGGTGTGGGTCTTGTTGCCCCAGGCCCCAGACTGGCGCTGGCTCGTTAATCGGGAAGATAGTCCATGGTATCCAACGATGAAGCTTTATCGTCAGCCCAAACGGCGCGATTGGGCAAGTGTTCTGGGTCGGGTGAAAGATGACCTTCAAAAAATGGCGGATCTATCTTAACCGTTGTCCATAAAAAATCGGTTGAATAAGTTTGTCGGATAATGCCCGTCTTTGACATCTTGGATAAGTCCATCTGTTTCAAAGACTTTTACTTCCGCTTTTGCGCCATCGGTTGCGTTTTCCACCTCCTTAATCAAGACGGTTAATTGGTGCGGAGGAAGAGGGAGGTCGGAGTCCCCCAAATCAATGTCAACACGCGGATTACCTTCAACAAAGGCGAACAGCTCTTGGTCTATAGCATTGAGCTCGCGGATCTCTTGTTCAAACTCTTTGCCATCCATTAAGTATTTGTCTTCGGTCTTGTTTAAATGATCGCAGATGATATTCGGCATTTTGTTCATTTTTAAGAGTGTCGATATGATCTTGGAGATATGTTGTGTGGTGCCGTAAATGAAAAATTCTTGTTTAAGGTGATCAATAGCCTTTTGCAGGTCTTTCGAGCTTGCGACATTGGGCCGTGCCAATCCAGACAATTGTTTGGTCATCATATTGCGGTTTTCTTCGCTGCGAAAAAACGCGATGAAGCCTTCGGTGTTGGGCAGAACACCACGGCGCATACAGTCATAGGTGTAAGATGATAAAACGCGACGATAGGGGGCTCTAAGCACGGTTATAAGCTTGAAGCTTTGGGTGAACTTTTTATGAAAACCGTACGGGTGATGAGAGGCTATAAGGGCACTTGTCAAAGGAAAGCGTTCCACCTCTAAGGCGCGAGCATCGTCAATCCTCTCGATATGCGGCGAAATGTAATTAGGAATACCATTTTGCAGTATTTTAAAATGAGTCTCAAACGAAGACCGTAAACTGCTGTAAACGGTTGTCGCACCTGTTTTGGGCAGGTGATAGATATAGAAATGATGAAGCTCGTAATCTCCTGGCGACAAAACTGTTCCTTGGAACCAGTACGGGTCAATGGGGTTTTGGGTCAATTTTTAAACCTTTAATCAACAACACTCATGAACTCACACAATTCGCGCATGACCAGGTGGCCGAACACCATTTGTAGGTCTTCAGCTATTTGCATGTCGAAAATGTTGGTGCAGACATTGTGCTTAGCCAGACGCTCCAGTTGGCCCCCTGCATATCCGCTGAGACCTAAAGTTACGCCGCCGTGATCGTTTGCATAACGAATGGCGCGCAAGACATTCTCGGAATTCCCACTGCCAGAAATGCCCATCACTACATCGCCGGGCTGCAGGATTGACTTGAGTTGTTCGGCAAACACATCGTCATAGCTAAGATCGTTGGCGAAGGCTGTTATAAGACCAATGTTGTCATTAAGAGTGCGGCCGCGAAACGGAGTTCCCGTGGCCTCGGTAATGCCCTTGTTCCAGTCGTGAATGTAATGCAAGGCGGCAAGTCCACTGCCGCCGTTGCCAAAGGCAATGATTTGTTGGCCGTCTTGCCAAGCCTTGCGAATGACATCAACCGCATTTGCGACCGAAGCGCGATCCAAATCATCGATAGCTCGTTTAAGCCTGCAAAGGTAGGCATCGTGAAAATCTGTGTTGGCCATGTGGTGCGCTTTCGTTTCTTGATCGAATAAGATGACGTTGTTTTGATGACAATACAACAAAAGAGGCCCGTGGGGGCCTCTTTTGCAGCGTGTCTGTTCGAAGAATTGTGCGTTCTGCACGTCACTCTTAGAGGATCACGTTAACGTTTCACGCGCATCAGCTCTTCAAGCATCTGATCAGCGGTGGAAATGATCTTGGTGCTGGCGGAATAGGCGCGTTGGACCACGATCATATTGGTGAATTCTGCACCAATATCAACCGTTGAGGCTTCCAGTGCGGATTGCACCACCTGTCCGGCGGGGCCAGAGTCGGCGACCCGTAGGGTGTAGTCACCTGAGTTCTGGGTGGCGCTCCACACGTTGCCTGATTTACTGTCCAATTGGTTCGGGTTAACGAACGTGGCAATTGGAATTTGGAAAATCTTGCGGGTTTCACCGTTATCAAACAGCGCCGTAACCAAGCCGTCATTACCAATGGTAACCCCGGCAAAGGTGCCAAACTTCGACCCGTTCTGGGTAATAAAGGCCGGTGTGAATTCTGCACCGAACTGAGTAAGGCCGTTGGCTTCACCCACCGTACCAAAATCAAGGGTAAGACGTTTGCCGGCCCCGGTGGCGTCACTCATGTCTTGAGCACCATCGACAAAGTTGAGGATTTCCAAAGCGCCGACGTTAAACACAGAAGGAAGGCCATCAGCGTTGAAGGTAATGCCTGCATTTGTTTCAACATTGTAGGTCGTGCCTGAAGCGTACGCTGTACCAGCAGCATCGACAGGGGCTTGGTTGGTAATCATAGCGGCGTTAAACGTGAAGTTGTTGGTAACACCCGCAACGGATTCAACATAGAGAGTGTCAACCGTTGCACCACCCACGGCCAAGGACCGAACCCGACCACCCGTCGTCGCCAGGGTGGCATCCGCCGTTTCAATTGCTGTTTCTAAGGCTGCAACAGCAAGCGCAACGGTTGTCGTTGCCGCATTACCAACCGCTGTATTGGTGCCTGTAACACCGTTGGCGGCAATGTCGAATTCGTAAGTTTTACCGTTCATGGTGATGGTGTCGCCATCAACGGGTACGGCGGCTAGTTTTATGAGCGTAAAGTCACTGTACTTATTGTCTTGCTGTTTAACCGTAAAGGTCCCGGTTTGCTTGGTCACTGCCGTACCTGTACCAGAAAGGAGGGAACTGAGGTTAACCGAAATCGGCGCCACGCCAGTTTCTGTAAATTCAAGCGCTGTTGTGACCCCTGATTTAACGGCAACGCGACTGCTGAGCGCCGCCGTTGGCACGGTAAAGCTCGGATCATTGGCTTCGATGCGGGCTTGTAAGTCAGACACCACGTCGCTCAGAGTTCGGCCTGTTGCCGTCGACACGTTAACGCCCGCCGTGGCACCCGTGGTAAAAGTGTACGTTGTGGCGTTAATGGTCACCGTACTGGTCGCTGCCGGAATGGCGGTGAATTCGATCAGGCCTGAGCTGGAATAAACAAGGGGCGTGGTCGCCGTATCATACAAGGTCGCTACGGCGGTTCCGGCTGGTGGGGCAACGCCCACATCCCACTGGTTACCGACGGCGGACTTAACGTAGTTGATTGAAACGTTATTGGCATTGCCCAGCGAGTTAAAGAACTGTACATCGGTTTTGTGGGTGGTGCCTGCAACGTCACTGGATGGTAAGTTGGCACCAATGGCAACGGTGGTGGTGGCGGCGGCGGTACCGCCCACACGGTTCAAGTTGATGCTTTCCAGATAATCACTGGAAATGATGTTTTGGTTGGTGACCGTGAGCGCGGTGCTGGCCGGAACCACCGTACCCCCAGCATCAGTTGGCCAACCTTGCAAATAATAGCCAGCGGAGTTTTTCAGATACCCTTGGTCATCTTGAATAAACGATCCAGCGCGAGTGTAAAGGTAGGGATCGGATACGCCGGGAACGTTGGCCTGGTTGACGACGAAGAACCCGCCGCCGGACATGGAGATGTCGGTCGATGAGGTTGACGCTTGCAAAAGACCCTGAACATCCGTGGATTGTCTTGGTTTTGACTGCACACCACCAGCGGAATAGAACGTCGATGAGGTTTGCTTGGTCACCAAGGTCTGGAAGTTGACCGTGGTGCCCTTGTATCCGATTGTACTCACGTTTGTGATGTTATCGGAGATGGCACCCATGGCGCTCGATTGAGCCGTGAGCCCGGACACACCGGAAAATAACGCACCATACAAGCTCATTTTATCTCTCCTTCAGGTTTGCGATCCATTGACCGCACATTTGCATTTGTTAAAAAACGAATAGTCTTACGGGACGGGCTGCGCTCGCCTTATTGGGTTACATTCAGAATGTCTTCGAGCGGCGCATCAATCGCACCCATGGATAATGTGACGTTGCCCTCTTGTGCACCGGCCCCTGTGACTTTGCCGTAGACAGTTTGGGCCACGTCAATGAGGTTTCCGTCTCTGTCTTTGGCGCTGATAACAGCCGTGTAAGGACCGTCTGGGGCTTGCGTGCCATCAGATTTAATACCATCCCACAGGTAAATTTCTTTACCGGCTGTTGTCTTGAGTGGAGATGTCCACACCGTGCTGCCAGCAGCATCTTGGATGGTCAGTGTTGTTTCGGCAGATTGAGTATCAAGGTTATAAGAGAACTTGGCAGCACCTAAGTCTAAGTTGAAAGCCGCACCATTGGCTTCGATGTTCTTACCCAAATAGTTGACCATCGATGAAACCTGACCAGTCTGTTGCATCCCAACCAGTTTCTCTAAGTTGGCATTCTGATAGATTTGCTGCTCAACGCTGGAGAATTGCACCAACTGTTGAGTAAATTGATTGGCGTCCATTGGATCCAAAGGATCTTGGTGCTGGAGCTGGGTGACCAACATGTTCAAAAACTGATTAAGGTCTTTGTCCAGTTTATCTTTGGCGAGAGCGGCCTTGGTGGCGCTATCTGCACCAGCGGGAGCTGCTTGTGCTGCACTGAGAATAGGCATGATCTTGTTCCTTTACGCCGTGACATCCACACGATCTTCTGAAATGATTTGCTGAGGCCCAGATTGCAGTGCAAGCAGCTCATTCAGCGTTGGTTCTAAGACTGGCTCAGCCGTGGCTGACTGGCCCTTGGTTGTTTCATTGGTTTCGGCTTCGTTGGAGTTTTCCCCGCGCATATTAAAACTTAGGTCTCCAGAGCTTAGGTCCAGGCCTGCTTCGCGAAGAGCGCGTTGCAGTTCTTGAGAATCTTGTTTCAACAGATCCATTGTGGATTTGTTGTCGGCACTGATCACGGCTGAAACCTTGCCGTCCTGGCCCATTTCCAACTGCACATCGATCCGGCCGAGGTGGGCCGGTTTGAGTTGGATACGGATTTTATCTAAACCTTCACTGATGGCTTTGGAAATTTGCACCTGGACTTGTTCTGTAACGGGCGTATGAGCCTGAGAATGCGGTGTTGGTAGCGGCTTTGCTGCGGCTGCGGCGGCCTGCTGGGTTTGTTGTGTCTGTTGGGCTGTGGCAACTGGTGTTGTGGTTTGGGCGGGGTTTGCGCCTTCCGCACCGCCGGCTTTGGTCGCTTGCGCCGAAGCGCCGGAATTGAGAGCTTGCGCAGTCTTAGCATCCGTTGCGTTGGCGGCAACTTTAGCGGCATCGGCTTGCATGGCCTGGGCTAAAGCTTGTTGTTGGGCTTGACCTTGGCTTTGGCCATCAGCACCGTTTTGGCCGCCTTGAGTTTGGGCACCAGCCTGCTGGGCCTGACCTTTTGTGGCGGCCTGCAGAGAGGTGGGCGTTAGGCTTTCGCCTTCCGTTTTCACGTTTGCTTGACCCGCCAAAGCTGCCCCAGGCTTGCTAACCAATTCTTCGGATTGTTTGGTGACGTTAACGGCAACGTTCAGCGCCTGATTAGGTCCAACTTTTTTGGACAAATCGGCGGCTTGTTGTTGAATGACCGATGGCCCTTTTTCCCCAGCACCCGACGTCTCTGCTTTGACGTGACTGTTTGTTGCGGTTTGGGCTTGGGCGGCTGTAGATTTACCTTTGCCTTTTGATTCTTGGGCGGTGTCTTCGGTGCCCACATTAGCGGTCAAAGTGGATTGCGCCACCTCTCCACCTTTTTGGGCTTTTTGCTTGGTTCCAGAGGTATCCACTGCCGCAGCCTTAACGGTTTCGGCTTTGCCCGTTCCGGCGGCAAGGACTTGAGCAACGGCACCGACATTGACTTGAGCTGCCACGGCAACCTGCCCATCTGCGACGGCGACTTCGTTACCTGTGTTGGCTTCTGACGATTGCTGCGTTTGATCTTCGCCCCCGTCATGATTTGAAGGCGTGTCTGATGAAGACGGGTCATCACTGGAAGCATTGTGAGAATTGTCATCACCACGGTCTGACGGTGCACTGTCTTGCGCCGTTTCGCGGGGTGCATCTTGAGCCGCTTCACGCGGAGCCTCCGTTGGCGCGCTGTCTCGGACGGGCGCGTCATCACGGGAATCAACGACGTCTGCCCGTTCACGTGGCTGAGGTGCATCTTCGCGTTGAACGGGGGCTGCTGTATCTAAGGAGGCACTTTGAGGAGCCGTGTCGTTAAAGGTTTTTGGTTTAGATGTGATGGTATTGATTAAGGCGTTTTTGCTGTTGCCAGAATTGACGGCACCCGCTTGTTTCATGCGTTCGGCAACGGCGGCGGAAAAATCGCCTATCAATTGGCTCGCACTGTCCGTACTGCCTTTGGCGCTTGTGCCAGCATCAACATAATTCTTTTTTACAGTTGCAACATCCATGGGAACGGTTCCTCAAGTTATAAATCCATCTGGATCAATAAATGCAAGCAACGTGCCAAAGCAGCGTTGGTGCATTAGAGTCTTGAATTTATTTATTTATTTTTGAATTGAACGTGGGGGTAGGTGGGCAAAACCTGTCTTGTGACGTGGATTGTGCTGCTTTGGGGGGGAATAAACTGCCCACCTTTCAAAAGGCTAGGCGTGAAGGGGGCTTGACCAAAAAGGAACAAGCTCGCATCTTTGACAAGATTCGAGTGCGAACAAAGTTCAAAAAGGGGTGGTGGTGTGAGTGAAACATCGGCAGTGGAAAATTTGCAGACAGAACTTGCCTCAGATATTGCCAGAATGGACAATCTAACCCGAGAAGCTTCCCCTCAGCAGGGCTTGGTTTTTTGTTCTGAATTTATCCACAAACATCCTGGGCGCGGTGAAGGTTTCTTCTATGCCGGCCTACTGAATTATCAAATGGGCTTGCTTGGTCAAGCGATGGAGATGATGACCGAGGCGCATAACCTTGATCCTGATGTTCGTGAATTCGCGCTCGCTTTGTCTTCGTTATATGCCAAAGCAAACAAATTAAACGATGCTTTGTATTTCGCCAAAGTCGGCGCGGCGAACGAACCTTGCGTTCTGTTGGATGAAGCCTTGCCCGAAGAGTTGCGCGATTTTATCGCCAGCACATTGTTTGCCGACCCTCAGAAACATTACGTGCAAGCGATGATCGCTTTTAACATGCAAGATTTTTCGAAAGCGGTCGTCGAATGTGAACAGGAACTCAAAATCAACAGCCGCTTTGCCCCAGGCTATGCCTTGATTGGTAAAGCCCTCTTGAAGTGCGAAAGTTTTGAACGGGCGTTGATGGCCTTTCGAACGGTTCTTGATCTCAATCAACAGCAACCTGATCCCGACCTAAATGTCGATGAAATTAATGTCAGCCAGGCCGAATGCTGTCTTCGTCTAGGGGCACCAGAAGAGGCGCTTCGCGTTATGGCAGATGTCTTAGAAAAGGACACTGTATCGGTCAAAATTCTGTCTGCGGTCATGGGATTATTGGTTTATGTAGCGGACGAGGAATGGCAACAGGTTCGGGCAATTTGCAGGACCTGGTCGGAAAGCCTACTTGACGGAAAAAGTCGATATTTCCCCTTAGAGCCCCTGAAAAGTGAGCGTATTCGCGTTGGATTTCTGACGGATAAGGCCTTTCAGTGTCTAGAAGGACGCGCCCTTGAAGTGTTTTCCAAGCGCTATGATCATCGTTATTTTGACTGTTATTTATACACCCAAAATGTCGTTCAAGACGGTGTTACGCACGGTTTTTCGGGTTCAATGACGGGGACGCGCAGCATTTTTGATATTGATGACAAGACATTGGCTTTGATTATTAAGCGTGATGAAATCGATGTTTTGGTCGATATGTGCGGATATGGTGAAAATCAGCGACTTAATTTGATGGCCCATAAACCGGCGCGTGCCCAGGTCAGTTGGATGACGTCTCCGATATTTGAAGGACAGCCCGGTATTGACCGCTATTGGCGTCATGATCCAGCAAGTGGCGCGCCTTTGGTCGTGGAATCTTTACAGGGATATGGTGCGGTTACCGCATTGCCCGCCAGCGTCAAGGGCACCGTGACTTTTGGGGCGCGTTTGGATCTGAGTTATATCACGCCTCAGATTGCCGCCATGTGGGGCGATTTGCTGTTGCGCGTTGAAGGGGCTCAGCTGAGCTTAGGACTTGTTGAAGATGTTTCCCAAGCCATGGTGGATCAATTGAGAACTCTGTTTGAGCCGACAGGTCTGTTGGAGCGGGTAAGTTTGCATACTGCCGAAGAAGGCCTAGAGGATAGAGGCTCATTTTTTAAAGAGATTGATATTGTTTTGGCGCAGCCAACCGTCGATGCCCTGGGTGACTTTATAGATGCCTTGTGGTGCGGTGTGCCGTGCCTATCGGTGCCGACGGACCGCGAGGCTTACTATACAGGGCGCGATATCGTTGCCCATGCGGGTGACTCTGGTTGGAACGCAACGGATGCGGAGGATTTTGTCAAGCAAGGGGCGCTCTTGGCATCGGACCTAGAGGTTCTCGCGTCTCACCGTTCACAATTGCGAGGACGTATGGAGAATTCGTTATTGTTTGACGGAGATGCCTTTGCCGATCAGTTACAAGGTCGATTGATTGAAGTCGTCAACTGGTCTCGCCAAACTCAGGAGGTCGGCACATGAGTATACCTGATGACGCGATGTTTGAGTCCAACCTCAACTTTTTCAAAGAGCACTTTCCAGCCCTGTATTTAGAAATGCAAGATTACGAGCCGCAGGCCGAGCTTGTGCTGGAGGATAAGAACGGCCCAGACATTATTTTTCAGGGAACGGCATTTTACAAACAAAGTGCCCATAATCATGCCAAAAAACAGCTGGAAAAATTTGCAAAAGATCCCAGCCGTATTTTCATGGGGACGGTGACAAAGGATACGATTGATATTGATGCTCGGCCCGTTCTTGAAAATATGTTGGAACGGGCGAGCGAGGCAGGCATCACGTTTGGTGAGCAGCAAACAACCTTGACGTCCTATCACGTCGTTTCTCTTGGCTTTGGGCTTGGCCAGCATATTGATGGTTTGTTAGATATTACGCGCTGTCGAAACCTCATTATTGTTGAGCCAAACTTTGAATTTTTATACCAATCTCTTTTCCTCTTTGATTGGCAGAAATTTGGGGCATCTTGTCGGAAAGAAAATCGTTGGTTCCATTTGCTAACGGACCGTAGTCCTGTGTCTAACCTCAACAACATTCGTCTGATTTATCGCCAGTATGGCCCTTCGTCTTTTGATGGCATGGTTGTCTATGAGCACTACACCAATCCGACTTTTGAGCCTCTTAAAAAGTTTTTCACCAACGACGCGGACATGATGTTTTCGGGTTTGGGGTATTTTGACGATGAGCTCAATATGATTGGCAACACCCATGGTGTGCTGTCGTCGGGGGAAGAGCTTGTTATGGATTGGAGTACCGTAAACCCAGGGCTCCCCGTTTTCATCATAGGGTCTGGACCTTCGTTGGACGAGGCCGCAGACTTTCTTGTCAAAAATCAAGACCGCGCCATTATCGTATCATGCGGGACGGCCTTAGCCGCGTGTTTGCGGATGGGGGTAAAACCGGATTTTCAGATTGAAATGGAACGCGGTCAGGCGCAAATCGATTTACCGTCTGAACTTCAAGATGAAGGTTTTGACCTTGATGACATTTGGCTGATTGGCTCAACAACGTTGTTGCCCGGTGTGAAGGACGTTTACAAGAAAAGAGCCTTTTTCTTTCGCCAGATGCTGAGCAGTTACCCGGTTTTTTCTGGGGCCCCCAACCAATGTGTTCGCTATCCATCCCCATCGGTGACGAATTCTGGATTAAGCTTTGCCCAAGACGTTGGGTTTCGAGAATTTTATTTCTTTGGTGTCGATTTGGGCTTTAAAGACCCTGACTGTCATCATTCTGCTGGCACGTCTTATACATTCGTTTGGACGGAACTGCATGACCGTACATTTCAGGGAAATTTTGGCGGCACAATCCTTTCGAACCATTTTTTAAGTTGGATACGAGATGGGTTTGAAGGCGCTATTAAAGGGCACTCTACGGGCATAAAATACTATAATTGCTCGGATGGGGCAGAGATTACGCATGTGATCCCAAAGCTGCACGCATGCGTCAATCTGCCTAAACCTGAAAAAACAAAAGCTCAGGTTATGGAAGAACTCACATCCATATTTGAGCCTTACACGAAAGCTGATTTTGACAAAATGTGGCGTGATGGCGCGGTTGCGGATGATGTTCAAGTGCTGGTGAGCGCCTTGGTCCAGGCCGTTGACGATAATCCGAATATGTTTGATAAAAAGTTTGTCCAAGAAATCATGATTATTTTAGATCCCATGGCCTGCGTAAATGGGGCAAAGATGCTTGTGCAGGGCACGATTATGCAGGCTGTGATGGCCGTAGAATATTATCTGGATCGCCTAGAAAATACGGAGCAACAAGAGGTTTTAGCTTTGATCGCGAGAGAAGAACTGACAGTTTGCTTTAAGCGACTCGCCAGAATCGCAAAAGATGAACTCGCGATTCTCACCAAAACGGGGCGGTTAGGCGAACGTTATGATCCTGCGGTCATCGAAATCGTTGAATAAATTGAGTTTTTTGTTGTTGCAAATTTCAATATAGCGAGCTATTATCGTAGCTGCAGTATGGATTGCAAGAAATGCAAGATCAGCTGTTGGGCAGAACTGCTCAGTAAATCATATCTCTAGAATAGAGGAATAAAACAATGGCTAACGTAACTCTCTCCGCCGCAGTCCGTGGCAGTCTCCTTTCTCTCCAAAACACAACTTCGTTGATTGAACAGACGCAGAACCGTCTTTCATCTGGATTGAAAGTTAGTTCAGCAATCGATGATCCAGTTGCTTTCTTCCAAGCCAAAAGCCTTACTGATCGTGCTTTTGACTTTTCCGAAAAGAAAAACAGCATCGATCAAGGTATCAGCACAGTGACCGCTGCTATCGATGGTATGAACGCAGTAGAAAGCTTGGTTCGTCAGCTCAAAGGTGTTGCACAAAGTATGAAATCGGCAACTGGTACCCAGTTCACCGATCTGATTACGCAGTACAATGATCTTCGTAGCCAAGTCGACTTGTTGACCGCAGACGCCACATATCAGGGTACAAACTTGATTAATGGTACCGGCCAAACCCTCACCACCGAGTTCTCCGATCTTACCACATCAAAACTGACAGTTTCGTCTGTTGATGTTCGGAACGATGGTTTGAATGTTAATACCACGACCAACCTGACAGCTGGTTCAACAGCTGGCTTTAACTATGATGCCATTACAACGGCTGCTACCTTGTCGTCTGGTGGTTCCATTACCGTTACGTATGTTGGCACAACAACTGTGTTGACCGGCGGCGCATCCCAAACCGTTAGCTATGGTGGTCAAACACTGACCGTTAATGCTGAAACAACTGGTACGGGTACGCAGTTGATTCATGGTACGGCTTATACCTTTACCATTGCGACTAACGGTACGGTTCAAGCAGGTACGGGTGCTGCAACTGGTGTGTCGGCTGTTCTCGCTGCTTCTTCAGCTGGTGTCGCTGTCGCTGCTCAAGGCGGCAAAATGTACGTTCAAGCGGGCACAACAACCACGGTTGATGAAGTGCTTACAGATTTGAACGCTGCTTTGACGACCTTGCGTTCGAATGCATCTAGCTTGGGTAACAACGTTGCCTTGCTGAACACACGTCTTGACTTCACGTCTAAATATATGAACACACTGGAATCTGGTGGTTCTAAATTGACGTTGGCAGATATCAACGGTGAAGGTGCTAACCTTCTTGCTCTCCAGACTCGTCAACAGCTTGGTATTCAAGCTCTGTCGTTTGCTGGTCAAGCTGAACAATCCGTGTTGGGTCTGTTCCGTTAAAATAACAATCTGGGTTAGAACATTTGCTCTGATCCAAACGAATAAAACCCCCGTTGCTTTGGCAGCGGGGGTTTTGTTTTGAATATTCACATGAAGAATACAAGAATACGCTGTTTTGAATTGTGTTTGTATGTCAGGTTATCAGTGTAATTATTGTTGTTTTTTGTTCTGATGCAGTTATCTTTTGCTTCGTATTTTTGGTTTGGACCCGATGAATAAGAACATCAAAACGTATTCTATTTTTCACCTCAACATGTCTTTTTCTTCCATCGAAGAAAGTGATCGTGCGATTGTTTTATCGCGTTGTTATTGGCCGCTTTTGCGATTGATTGAGGCGGGTTTCCCATTGGCTATTGAAGCCACAGGATTGACCTTAGAATACATTGATGAAATCGACCCGCAGTGGACCAAAGCGTTAAAGCGCCTTGTCCATGAGGGAAAGTGTGAATTTATTGGCAGTGGTTACGCTCAGCTTATCGGTCCGCTGGTGCCGTACCGGGTCAATGTTGAAAATTTACGCGCGGGCAATGCAGTCTATCAAAATTTATTAGACATTACGCCTAATTTGGCCTTGATCAATGAACAAGCGTATTCGCCAAGTCTGGTCGATATCTACCTAGAGGTAGGCTACACATCTATCATAATGGATTGGGCCAACCCCCATAGCCAACACCGTCAAGAATGGTCGCCGAGTTGGCGCTACTACCCACAACGGGCTCTGGGGGTCAGTGGAAAAACGATATCCTTAATTTGGGTAGATTCAATTCCATTTCAACGTTTTCAAAGATATGTCCATGGCGAAACAGATATTGATGATATGTTTGAATACCTGGCGGTGGCCCATAATGATGAAAACATTGGTTTTCCGCTGTATGGAAATGATGCAGAAATTTTTGATTATCGCCCAGGACGTTTCGCCACAGAACCCGCTATTGAAACCGAAAATGAATGGGAGAGGATGCGAGAACTGTTGGAGGCTATGGAAGCCAAAGGGAATTTTGAATTCGTTCATCCCAGCGCCATATTAGCCCTTTCAAAACCGGGTGCTTCAGATAATATTTTGTCTCTGGAAAGCCCAAATGATCCCGTCCCCGTAAAAAAACAACCCAAATATAACATTTTACGCTGGGCCGCGACGGGGCGTGATGACGTTTGTGCAAATACAGCCTGTTGGCGGGCTTTTCATCGCTTGCAAAATGACCCCAACAGTACGTCCCTTCAATGGCGAACACTGTGTAAGTTATGGAGCAGTGATTTTCGGACGCACATTACAGATACACGGTGGCGCGACTATATTTCCGAGCTTGCTGACTTTGGTGCTTTTGGCAAACGACCAAAGGTCATTTCTCGTAGTGATGATGCGCAACGTTTGCGCAACGGTGATTACCTCGATTTCCAAGTCTCTCAAGACAAACATAACCTGACCATTAAGACGGATTCTGGAATTTTGCGGTTGCGCCTCATGCGCGGGCTTGCAATCGAGGGCTTTTGGCCCAAGGGCGATGATCAAAGCTTATATCGCACCATTCCCCACGGATATTTTTCCGATATTAATTTAGGAGCAGATTTTTATTCAGGACATTTGGTCGCGCAAATTGTGGGGAGGCCACAAGTCACGGATTTAGAAAAGGTTGATCCGGAAATTTTTTATGACCCCGATGGACGTTTTGTGGATATTGAGGCGCATGTGTCCACGTTAGCTGGTCCCTTGTTTAAAAGGGTACGTTTTTTTGCCAACGAACCACGTGTTGAAATTCGTTACCGCGTGGATTGGTTAGAAGGCGTTCAAGGGGCCATGCATTTTGGCAATGTGACCCTGAACCCTGCCGGATTTGATCGCAGCAGTTTGTTTTATGCCGTGCATAACGGTGGTCAGAAAATGGAACGCCATTCCTTAGCCGAACAAGACGTAGACCATATGCGTGCGCCTTCATTTCTGGTGTCGGCACGAGCCGCAACCGGAATGACAGAAGGACGCTTTATCATTGGCGATGCAAAACGCCGAATTTTATTGGAATGTCCAAGAGACATCGCCGCCATGCCTGCGATGCTCACCTGCAAGGCCGTTGATAATAAATTCTTTTGTCGCGTTGCCTTTTCATCGCGCGAAATTGACGATACTGCGAAACAAGGCCCATTCGTGCCTATGCCAGGCCGATCTGAATTTATGTATGCCATGACCGCCATGGAGCCGGATGATGAACTCAACTAGATCGTAAATCTATTTTCATCCCTTCAGGGTAGACTGTAATTTCATTTGTTTTCAGGATTGCTTTAATATGGACGTCTTACATCGCTTTTTGGATATGGCTCAACAGCAGCCAAACCATCCGGCGGTGTGGGGTGGCGATGGCTTCGTTCGTTATGGCGAATTGGCCACCCACGTTCGTCGCATTGCCCAAAGTATTGCTCTGAAAACGCATCCAAAAATTTTGATTTATCTACCTCAAGGTTCAGATGCCTATGCGGCTATGTTTGCGACCCTCATGGCAGGGGGATATTATGCCCCGGTTAATGTTGATGCACCGATCACGCGTCAACGCCTCGTTATTGAACAGTTTACGCCTGATGTCGTGGTGACAAACTCTTGTATGCTTAAAAATGGGGCTGACTTTGGGGTGGCTAAAGTGGTTAACCTTGATCACCTAGGGCCAGACACCTTAAACGACGTTCGGCCTGCTCACGACCTTGCCTATGTTATGTTTACATCGGGTTCGACGGGTACGCCTAAGGGCGTCATGGTGGGGCGCACGGGTCTTACCCATTACACCGACTGGATATTAGAATCGATGGCTGTGACCGCCCATGATAAGTGGTCTCAATTCCCCCCAATTTCTTTTGATTTGAGCGTGTTAGATATTTATGGTGCCCTTTGTGGTGGGGCAACGCTTTATCCGTTTGTCGATCAAATGGACCGCATGATGCCAGCTTTAACCATCAAAAAACATGCGCTGACCATTTGGAATTCCGTTCCCAGTGTGATTGGCATGATGGCCCAAGCGAAGCAATTGACGGCGGAAAATTTAGCAACCGTTCGCCTGGCAACGTTTTGCGGAGAGCCCTTGTTGCCGCAACACTTGCAAGGTCTATTCGCGGCCAAATCAGACCTTGTTGTACATAATACCTATGGTCCCACCGAAGCCACGGTTTCTTTCACGCTGATAAAGTTAACAGAGAAAACTTTTGCCAGCCATTGCAAAGCCACAGTGGCGTTGGGCGAACCCATCTCTGGTATGGGGCTTTTTTTGCACGGTGGTCCTCATGAAAACGAAGGCGAAATTGTCATTGCCGGCCCCCAAGTGGCAAAGGGGTATTGGGACAATCCAAAGGCCAGTGCAATGGTCTTTAAACAGGTGCACATTGAAGGCAAAAATATGCCAGCTTATTTCACGGGTGATTGGGCGGTGCGTGAGGGCGGCAATCTATTTTTTGTGTCTCGTATCGATAGCCAGGTTAAAATCCATGGCTTTCGCGTGGAACTCGAAGACGTAAATGCCGCCGTCAGAGCCTTGGTCGGGGCAGAGGTTAGCTCGGTGGTGGTTGATAACGATATTCATTGTTTCGTAGAGCAAGACACAGGCGAGACTTTTGACCAAATTGAACTGGTGGCCCAGTTGCATGAGCGGCTGGAAACATACGCGGTGCCAAAGTTTTTTTATCAAGTCGATAGATTACCCAGAAACGTTAATGATAAGATTGATGCCAGCGCACTTGTTGAACGCATCCAGAAGGGTGCGGATGCTTAAAACAGAAAGGACGACTTTATGATCAAGCACCCCTATGAGTTGGTTGCTGAAGCCTTGGGATGCAGCCCTGATAGTCTCAATGAACAGAGCGCATTGAATGTCCATCCGCAGTGGGATAGCCTTGGTCACCTGAATATCATGATGGCTCTGGAAGAGCATTACGGTGTACATCTCGACAACGATCAAGTCGTTGCCCATCAAAGCATGGCGGGTATTTTTCAAACATACCGTCAGCTTGAAAAGAAAACGTGATGCCCATTCCTTTGCTCACGGATGTCGATTTAGATAGCTATTTTTATGACCTTGGTTTACGTCCCGGCCATCATGTTTTGGTGCACAGTCGTTTGATTTCGTTGGGCCGTGTGGAACGCGGGGTCGAGGGGGTTTTTGCAGCTCTACAAAAAGCGGTTGGTCCTGCCGGTACATTGGTGTTTCCTTCTTTTAATCTTTATATGCCAGATGGTTATATCTTCGATCCGCAAACAACGCCGCCCCAAGGCATGGGCAGTCTTGTGGATTATGTGTGGAATTTGGGCGGTTGGACGCGCAGCGCTTGTCCCCTGCATAGCCACTTAGGCATTGGTGCAAAAGCGCATTTGCTGGGCGAAGTCAGCGGCAATGTGTCTTTGGGCGATGGTTGTGATTTCCAAATCTTCCATGACCACAATTTTCATATGTTGATGCTGGGCTTGGCCTTTAATGAAGGCCTGAGTTACATGCACTATGTTGAATGCCTTATGGACGTTCCATATCGTGAGCCCTTACAGCTCGCACGAAAACGTATGGAAAAAGATGGGGGCGTACATGATGTAGAAATTACCTATTTTGGCCGTCGACGTCAGGATATGGAAAAAGGAAATGAAGGGCGCGCCTATTTGGAAAATTACAATGCGGTTGAACAGGAAATGACCCAGCAAGGACTGCTAACGTCCAAGCCCTGCACATTTGGCTACAGCACATATATGACCATCAAAGACGCTCATGACTGTGGCGTTGCGATGCTCAAAAAAGATCCTTACGCGATGGTGAGTGAAAATCCAATGGGCACTTAGACAAAGTCGCCGACATTATGTTTCTGGGCTGAACATGAGGTATGTTTTGCACCTGAAAAAGTCTTCAGAATTTCCATAGCTTTCAAGGGTCATTTTTTTAGCCATATTTTTCAAATTAGCCCGGCGACACATGTCGATGATTGCAGACGGAGGTGTATAATCCATAGGATTGTCTTTTTCGCTTAAGTTTTCGAGTGCCTTAGATTCAATCGCTGAAAAATCTGGAATATCATCAATGCCCACGGGGGTACCCAAAACCAGGTCACGGCGGATGGTCTGTATCAAAATAAACCCATCATCTGAAAGTGATCGGCTTAGGTTCTTGATTGCAAATGATTTTTCTTCATCAGACAGATAATAAATCATATCCATCATCAAGATCAGATCAAACTTTTCGGTTTTAAGGCCCGCGTTGAGTAAGGGTGAATTGCCAATGTCTAGGCAGACAAAGTTTTGATTATTTTGGTCTGAAAAATAGCCCTTCATCGTCTCAACATCATGTGCATTGATATCTATTCCAGAAACGTTCGCCCCGCGTCGCGCGCATTCCTTTAGGTCGGCCCCATGTCCAAAGCCAACTTCCAACACGTTTGCAGAGGGAAAGGCGAACCCTGCAGCCGTCAGCATCCTAAACAAAGATTGATTCGGGCAGTAGCCATCACCATGAGCATTTTTGATCCAATATTTTTTTTCGGTTCCGGTCATGACTGCGAACCTTCACAAGCTTTCAGCAAGCCACAGGCTTTAAGCTTGTCTAAAACATCATAATAATCGCTGATGGGGCGATCCATGCGTTCGGCGATGTCGAGCAGGTCATGGTTGCCATCGGAATAGGCATACAGATCACGCAGGGGCCGGATGTCGATGCCGGAGCCAACGGTGTCGACTTTGGGGTAAAGGTCATATTTTCCAAATTGAGGCTCACAGGGAATGGTCGCCAAATGTCGCGCGTTGATTTCGATGGCTTGGACGCATTTTTGCAAGACTTCTAAGGCCCCTCGTAAGCCTTTCGCCGAGACCACGCTTAAGTCGTCTAAGGACGTGTGGTATTCAGGATAAGTGCCGAATTTAGAGCGACAGAACGTCGCCACCGGTAAGTTCACGCCGGGGCTGCAATATTGGCGTTCGTCACTGCCCCGGATGGTGAAGTCGTAGCTGTCATAGTCCCCCGCGTGATGATGCAACACGTGACGCAGTATCCGGTCGGCATAGGTGTTGCCCAAACGCGATTCCAAATAAGAATAAGCGCGATCATCCCCCACACAGGTGACTTGGAACCCAGCCAAGGTGTTGGCTTTCATGTGGTCCAAGTTACGGCTTAAATAAACGATGGAACCGATGGTTTCAGGCACAAACACCAAACGGTAGGTGTATTTTCGGTCCTGGGTGGCCAGCCACTGACCGAGCGCCGTGACCACTGCGGGTCCCGATAGCTCATTGTTGGCCATGGAGGGATGACAGACATAGGTGGATAGCAGAACCTCTTGGGTGCTTTCGCCGGGGAGGACCAATTCGCCATACGACAAAGACCCCGGTTCCAAGGTGGCCTCAACAACAGCCCGATAGCGCCCCGGCTTCATGGTTTCGCGTTCGTTATGGGACAGGCAAAACCCCCAGCCCTTTTGATAGTAGCTGGTGATGTAGGGAATGGCGTCCGGTTTATCGGATAGGGAATAGAGGTGCGGTTGCAAGTCTTCCCACGATAGCCATTGGTTGATGGGTTCGCTGTAGCCGACTAGGTGGAGGTTATGGGTGCTAAAGTCAGCAAAACGGTTACCGTCTTCGTCTTCTAAATAAGCGGCTGTGACATTCCATTCATCGGGCACGGTCCAATCAAAGGCAGGGGTCCCTGTTGCCACTTCATGGATGGTGAATCCGGGAAGGCGGTCTTGGATATAAGACAGAGTTTGGCGCAAGCCCTGGCCCGTGATGGACCGGTTAAGCGGCATGAGATCAGAGATCCAAGAGAGCATTTCCTCACCAAGGACATTCGTTTTTGTCGGGTCAGGATGGTTCATGATGCTTGATCCCTTTACGACGGTTGCGGAGGATTGCTTGCAGTCTTGGCACCAAAGTTTCCTTGAGTCACCATGTCGCGGGTTTGTTTGCGGATGGCCTGCATTTCTTCTTCGCTGATGGCCCAAAGCTCTGTCAGATGCTTACGCTTTTCGGGCGTTTCAAAATTGACGCGGTCCCACTCATAGGCGCGAAGAATAGAGATATCTTCGGCGGTCCACTCGTCAGAGGTGATCTGGCTGAACCGCCAATCGACACGCGCGCCGCCCGTTTCGTCGGAAATTGCCCCAATGTCCGTCGCCATATCCCACAAGCGCGTCCCCTTGAGCGGAACGGCGACGAAGAACTTAACGTAATCGGCACCACAATGTTCGGCAAAGGTGATGGTTTCACGAATCTCTGCCCAGGTTTCACCGGGAAACCCGATGATGAAATTGGACACCACAAACAGACCCCGGTCATGGACTTTTTTGATCAAGGGTGGCACGGTTTCCAACTTAATGGGTTTTAAGACGATGTCGTTCATGACCCGCTGGTTGCCGCTTTCGATAGCCACATTGATGCCGACACAGCCCGCGCCAACCATTAAATCCAGCATCTCATCATCAAGCGCAAAAATGGCAAAGGCACTAATGATGAATTTCAAGTTCAGCTCTCGATCAATGATTTGTCGGAGCACCTCTTTGAAAAACTTCTTTTTGATGACGATGTTGTCGTCATCAATAAGGAATGATTTTAGGCCATAGCGGTCACGAAGGTAGATAAGCTCATCGACAACTTTGGTGGCCGATGGGGCACGTACTTTTTTGCCGCTGATTTCTTCCACCTGACAGAACGAACAGCCGACCGGGCAGCCACGGGTAACCACAACGCGCACATAAGGCATTTCGGGAGCGCGCAGAGGGCCCGAACGCGGACCGACGTTGATATAGTCTTCCATGCGCACCAAGTCATAATTGGGCATGGGTAGGGCGTCTAAGTCTTCAATGACGGCCTTGGCCTGAGCAACCAGGGTGTCTCCATCTCGATATACCAACCCCACCTTAGGGCGTTCGCCGCGACCTTCTAGAAAATACAGCAGATCCCGCAGCACATATTCACCATTTCCAACAACGGCATAGTCAATGCCCAAATCAGACATAACGTCTTGGTATTCAATTGTGACATGCACCCCACCAGCTATGATGACGGGGTCTGGTAGACGCTGACGCAAGGCGGCAACAGCCGTATGCAAGGTGTTTTTATATTCTGTCGAAAGAACGGAAATACCAATATAGGCAGGATTGGCTTGTTCAACTTTATCGACGAATTCTTCAAGGCTCATGTTGTAAAATTGAGCATCAATAATTTCGACTTTAAAGTCATCTTGAACCATGGCCCCCAACAGACATAAAATTGAGGGGCTTAGGTTCCAGTTGGTTTGAAAGTCTTCTTTGGCCCATTTTTGATTTGGGTACGCGAGAACAATCGTTTTCTTCGTGTTCATCGGTGTCGCCTCATGTACTGTGTTTCAGTATACCGTTTATAGTCCGGCGAATGTTGCGTGCCATTCTGCACCCTTTTTATATAGACTATTTCACGGAAATTTCACGTTCGTAATGCTCACTTTATTGCCTAACCAGGTGCCCAGTCCATGGCCGTGGCTATGGACTGGGATGGTGCGCGTTCAAATCCGGCGGACATTCGCGTGGTGATGACGAATGCAAAAGCTGGGTGCGCCGAAAGGGTTAGAGTTTTCCTACATACCTGAAGCCTTTGTGTGGCGGTGGGGTTGGTGTGTTTTCAAGGGGGGGGACACCAAGACGTTCGGGATGGCGTTCAAAGAAATCAGCATCCGTTCCTTTTAGAATGGGACGCGCAGAGGCATCTGAACTATCTCGGCTGACTTTGTACTCTGTCGCATCATATTCGGGCGTGCGGTATTGGTACTGAATGGGAATCTTGTGTGATGTTGTCGAAGCTTGTCTTTCCGCAATGACAATCACCATTTGCATGCGTGGTGAAATGAAATGAGCGTAATCGGTTGGCTTATCATAAAAGTACATGTCCCAATCAATCGCCTGATCAATGGTGTAACCATCTGCGATGTAGACTTTGCAATCTTTGAAATTGTTCAAGGTAAAGAAGTCATAAAACAGATCTGGACCGAAGGACAGGTAAGCGCACCCGGTAAAGTTTGAGGCCGCGTTCCATTGAAAAACACGCCCCGTTGGTTTGAGCAATTCAACAACATTGGCAAAGCAAACTTTGGTGTTCATCAGGTGGTCAAAGGTACCGCCATCAATAACGAAATCATATTTTCCCTTAAGGTTATCTGGGATCGGTAAGTTTAAGTCATGGATAATATCGCAACCTTCGTAATCTGTGACATCCATGGATGTCACGTTACCTTCAACCCCAAGCAGCTTGTAAAAGTGCTGATCACTGATGTGGCCTTTTTCAGAATAACGGGTTGTTGCATCACTTTGATTTTGGGCCGCATCAATCACGGCCTGTGAAATGGTAATGCCAGCCTCGCGCAGGACACTGACAGCTTCATCGTGAGTCATTGGAATCCACTGTTTGCCAAGCGTTAGAACTTCCCCTTTGATCGGATTGTAAAGGTGTTCCTGGGCGAGCATTCTTGCCAATGATGGTGTTATCATAATTAAATTCCTTTGAGCACGAGATAAAACAAGACCCTAACATGAGTCAAAAATTGGTTGCTAATCAGCCTTAGCTGCGGTGTCGGCATCCCAGGCGGGACCTTTTACAACATCGGCCTTTGCGGTCACGGGTTGGTGGTCCGCATACGGGAAATCGGCGTTGATTTGTATGTATTTAGCCCATTTTTCGGGCACTTCATCATCAATGAAAATAGCTTCGACTGGGCAGGCGCGCACGCACGCATCGCAATCGATACATTCATCGGGGTTGATGTAGAGCATTGCGCTGTCTTCATAGATGCAATCCACCGGACAGTCCTCAACGCAATCGCCGTATTTGCATTTCACGCATGGCTCACAAATCACATAGGTCATGGATTGGCACCCTTATAGACAAAGTGGTCAGTCGGCAATTCGCCATCGTTCTTGAACTCACCGCCCCCATCAAACTGGGCCAGTAACCTTTTATATTCTTCGGGGTCCATGCTTTCTTGGCCCTTGGCGATTTTGTTAGGCACCGTTGTTTTCAAGAATTCTCGGATCGGCGCATTGGCCCGCCAGTCTTCATATAGGTCCCACATGTCATGCTTTTTACACAAGCGGCGAACATTATCATCGCTGAGAATCAAGATCGGGGTGCGGCACTTTAAAAAAGCTTCCATTTGGGCCAAGCTCTTGGCCTCGCTGGAAAATTCGGCGCTATCAAACATGCCATTATCCGGTAGCTTTTCATAACGGCTTTGAATGCTGGGAATGTAGCCGTCTTCAAGGTCGCCCCGTTCGACAAAATAATCATAAGCCGGCGTGCCGCGAAACGGTGTGAAAATCAGCCATTGCACGATGCGCGGTTGGTCGAACTGCAAGATCCAATCCACCGACCGACGGTGGGCTTCGATGTTGTCGCCGGGCAAACCGATGACCATGTTAAGCCAGGGAATGATGCCTGCTTTTTGGATCATGCGCACGGCGGTGGCGATGGTTTCTAGCTTTTCGCCCTTGCGCAACAGACGAAATACTTCTGGATCGCCCGATTCAATACCGACCGCCAAGGTCTCGACCCCGGTCTGTTTCAACAGATCGAGAAATTCTTCGTCAATGTAATCGGCCCGCACGTTGAACACGCTGACCTGATAGGGGTACTGGCGGCGAATGTATTCCTTGAGAAAATTCTTGGCGTGATCAAGGTCTTGGGTAAAGGCATCGTCAATGATGGAAATCATTTTGCATTTGGGGTGGTTGACGGAAATGCGGTCCAATTCATTCCAAAAGGCATCATCGAGGGCGCGTCCGCGCCAACGGCTGCCAAACACCTTGGTGGCGGCGCAAAATGTGCAGTTGTAGTGACAGCCACGCGAGACAAACAGCGGATAATCCGCAAGGTTTTCGCTGTTGAGCATGGCGGAAAATGTGGGTTCGTTGAACACTTCGCTACGGCCTAAGCGCAGTACTTTGTCTTCACTGTCCAAAATGGTTTGGAAACGACCATCCGCTTCACCGATGACAACCTTGGTGATGCGTTCGTCTTGTTCCAAAATATCCCAAAAGGCCACCGCATGAGGGCCACCGACCCAAATGGGGATGCCCATTTCATGGGCCGTATCAATGGCCGCTTGAACGCGGGACATGGTCCATTCATGAGACACCGCAGAAATGCCCAACAGGTCGGGCTTTTGCTCTTTAAGAAGTTCTATAAAAGCCGTTTCGATTTGGTCTTCCGGGGGCGGATAAAAATGATGGTCCGCAATTGTGACGGAATGCCCAGCATCGATGATCGAGGTTGCTAAAATAGCCAAGCCAATGGTTGGCAATTCGCCCCGGGTACTATCGTACACACCGGGTTTCCACAGCAAAACTTTCATGTCGTTTGCCTTTTTACCTATATTCTTCAGGTCTTTAAGTCTGCATTCTACAGACGTTACAAATATATTGTCTGCGCAAGAGGGATAAGAGTCAAGCCTAGCCTTGTGTGTGACAAGTGCTCATTGTAACCGCAGTCTTCTTAATAAATAATTTGGAGAAAAGGTTTAGAGTCAAAAATGCAGCGAGAAACGTTTGCGCTCAAACATGACGATATGAGTCCAGAAAGGAACCATCATGAGTGATTTTAAACCACGTCCAAGGCGGGGGCAAACGCCACAAGAACGCCTTGTGGGCGGACATGGTTTAGCACCTAAAAATCCAGACCCGCATGCCTGCATGTACGTTTTTTTTGATTTATCGTGCACAGCAATTGATTTTGGTGTGTCGGAATTCATAATTCTGGGCATCGAAAATGCCCTGCAACGGGGCTTGGAACAAATTCACATTGTTTATGTGCCAGCGGCGAATGATTCCTTACGCATTCACGGCACCCCAGATCGTTTATCTGAAGAGTGGCGCGTGCAAAATATCCTTTTGCAGATGCCCTGGTTGAGCCCCATGATTTGTGGCGTCACATGGTGCACCACCCGTGAACAGGCGGATATGATGTTGGGTGTTGTTGGACCAAATGTCTTTCCCGAAAATTATAACATTCAAGATGAAGACAACGGTTATCTATCCTGTCATGCCTCTAGAGAGGTCATTCGCAACCATCAAGGCCGCGATTTCCGTCATTTGCGGGCAACAGATTCGTCATTGTTATATATGAAACGATGGATGAAACGCTTTGTTGGCGATAAAAAAGCCGTGGTGATCACGCTAAGGGAAACGCAAAACGACCCAGAGCGTAACAGCAACATTGCCCAATGGGTGGCTTTTGCAAAATCATTAGATTCAAACATCTATTGTCCGGTGTTCGTGCGAGACACGGATGTTTTGTTTGGCGGCGTATCGTCACCCCGCAGCACAGATGAACAATTTGTTCGGGCTCATAATCAAGCGCTTAAAGATTTGGAAGATTTTCCTTCGTGTGAAGAAGCAGCCCTGAATTTGCACGCACGGTGCGCTTTGTATGAACTGTCTTATGCAAACCTAGCCGTTCCAAGTGGTCCCGTTATCATGTGTATTTATAACCGAAAGCCACGTTATGTGTCTTTTCGGCTCACGGTGGACAATGCCTATTCCACATCTATGGATTACTTAAATTGGATTGGTATGGAAAAAGACAAATCGTTTCCGTTTGGCGGCCCAACCCAGAAACTTGTGTGGGAAGAAGACACGTTTGAAGTTATCTCTCGCGAATTCGAGCTTTTGGTGAAAAATATAGAGATAGAAGAGCGTCAAGCAGAGAGCTGAGAACGTGCATTGTTTCGTTCCCTTTGAGCCTATAATGGCGTATATTGAGTCGAGTTCGTTATGTGGAACCTGCTGATCAAGAATGATTGGCCTAACTGAAGAGAAACTTCAAGTGTTGCCAGATATTTTCTCAAGCGCCCGAAATCTGGGCCGGTGTCGATTTTTTAGCGCGCTCTCTGTCGCCGTTTGTGACGTTTTGAGCTTTCTGTCGCACCACAATACCCCAAACATGGAACAGTCTCTCTACACGGTTGATGGCCTTGGGTGTCCAACTCTCAATGTGGGATGGTTTTTATCATTCGTTACCCAAGACAGTTTGAGGAAACAAACATGACTGCTCCGTCCTTTGACTCCGACCGTCGTCAGATAACCCTTCGTGTCCGCGACAAGATTTTGTCCATGGGCGCGCTCGCTGTGGCATCGGCCAAAGCTAAATCTGAGGGTCGTAAAGTTGTTTTATGTCACGGCGTCTTTGATTTATTGCACATGGGCCATATCCGCCATTTGGAAACAGCTAAACGTGAAGGTCAGGTTCTGATCGTAACCTTGACAGCGGATGTGCACGTTAACAAGGGACCTGGGCGGCCAGTATTTACCGAGCAAATGCGGGCAGAAATGCTTGCCGCTGTCGAGTACGTTGATTTTGTCGGCATTAATGAAGCCCCAACGGCAGAACCTGTCTTGATGTCGATTAAGCCCGATGTGTATGTGAAGGGCAGCGATTATAAAAATGCAGAAGATGACGTTACGGGAAAAATCATTTCTGAACGCGAAGTGGTACAGAAACACGGTGGTAAAATTGTCTATACCGATGACATCACCTTTTCATCATCCACACTGATCAATAAATATCTGAATATCTATGAGCCGTCTTTGCAGGAATATCTGGAAACGATGCGCGCCAAGGGCATGCTTGCGCAATTGACCGATAACCTAGACAAAATCAAAAACCTGAAAGTTTTGTTTGTCGGGGACGCCATTATTGATGAATATCAATACGTCCAACCTATGGGTAAATCTGCCAAAGAAAACATGATTGCAACCTTGTTTGAGGAACGTGAGATTTTTGCCGGGGGTGTTTTTGCCGCTGCCAACCATGTGGCCGATTTTTGCGATCATGTCGAAGTCATTACAAGTTTCGGATCCTATGACAGTTACGAAGATTTAGCGCGAGACTCTCTGAAAGCAAGCATCAAACTGCAGGCCATTCATCGTGCCGATGCCCCGACCACGCGTAAGTGTCGATTTATCGATACGGGTTACTCGATGCGCAAGTTGTTTGAAGTGTATTTTATGGACGACAGCCCGTTGGTTGAGGAAAAAGAGTCTGAACTGAACGCCTTGATTGAAGCTAAAATTGCCGCAGCCGATGTGGTCATCGTGACCGATTTCGGTCACGGCCTGTTGAGTAATAGTACTGTTAAGTTATTGATTGAAAAAGCGAAATTCTTAGCTGTCAACACCCAGTCTAACAGCGCCAACAATGGATATAACTTGATTGGTAAATACGCCAAGGCTGATTATGTTTGTATTGATGGTAACGAAGCCCGGCTGGCCGCCCATGAAAAATTCGCTGATTTAGATGATGTGGTTAACGACCATCTGCCCAAAATTATCGACTGTCCGAAAATGGTCGTCACCAAAGGCAAACATGGCTGCATAGCTTATGAACAAGGCGAGCCTTTAGCTAAGGTGCCAGCGTTGACCAGTACCATTGTCGACACCGTTGGTGCGGGTGATGCCTTTTTCGCAGTCACCGCCCCTTTAGTGGCCGCTGGCGTCCCCATGGATCAAGTCGGGTTTTTGGGCAATGCCGTTGGCGCCATGAAGGTTGGTATTGTGGGCCATCGCTCATCCATTGAAAAAATTCCATTAACCAAATTTTTGACCGCATTGTTGAAATAGGATGAGCATGGACGCGGCCCTTAAAAAATCCTTGTATCGATCCATGCTCAACATTCGCTTGGTCGAAGAGCGCATCGCGGCGCTGTATCCAGAGCAAGAGATGCGTTGTCCGGTTCATTTGTGTATCGGGCAAGAGGCCGCCGAAGCCGGCTCTGCACTGGCTCTCAATAAAGATGATCAAGCCGTATCGGGTCATCGGTCGCACGGCCATTACTTGGCCAAGGGTGGTTCGTTAAAATCCATGATGGCGGAAATTTATGGCAAAGCCACGGGCTGTGCGGGTGGCAAAGGCGGGTCCATGCACTTGGTCGATGTGGATGCGGGCTTTTTAGGCTCGGCGCCCATTGTCGGCAGCACCATTCCCATCGGTGTCGGGGCCGCATTAAGCGCGCAGATGCAAGGCACGGACCGCGTGGTGATGGTCTATCTCGGCGATGGAGCCGCAGAAACGGGTGTGTTTTACGAAAGCCTAAACTTCGCCGCGCTGAAAAATCTGGCGGTGGTGTTCGTCTGTGAAAACAATCTGTATTCCGTATATTCGCCCTTAGACGTACGTCAACCGGCGGGGCGGACCTTGGCTGACTTGGCACGTGCCCACGGTATTGAAAGTCATTGTGCAGACGGCAATGATGTGGAAACCGTTTATGAAATGACCCGTGATGCGGTGGCAACCGCCCGGCGCGGAGCTGGTCCGGTGTTTTTAGAATTCGCCACCTATCGTTGGCGTGAACACTGTGGACCAAACTTTGACAACCACATTGGTTATCGCAGCGAAGACGAATATGAGGCGTGGCAGTTGCGTGATCCCGTTGCCCTATATCGTAACCGCCTGATCAAGGATGGCGTTGCCGATGCATTGGAATTGGACGTCCTTGCGGACGATCTGAATGCCGATCTGAATGAAGCCGTTGCCTTTGCTAAAACCAGCCCATTCCCAAGCCCCGAGACTGCCCCTGCTAATGTCTATGCGGGGGAACGCTGATGAGTCGATCCTTGAAATACTTTGAAGCCTTACGAGAAGCCCAAGATCAATGTATGGCCGCCGATGACAGCGTCTATGTGATGGGTTTAGGCGTGCCTGACCCGTTGGGTATTTTTGGCACGACGAAAGGCTTGCAGGAAAAATACGGACCCGCGCGGGTGATGGATATTCCGTTGGCGGAAAATGCTATGACCGGCGTTGCCATTGGCAGTGCGATCACGGGCATGCGCCCGGTGATGACCCATCAACGGGTTGATTTCGCTCTGGTGGCGATGGAACAGATTATAAATCAAGCGGCCAAATGGCAGTATATGTTTGATGGCGTGCACAAGGTCCCGTTGGTGATCCGCATGATTATTGGTCGCGGTTGGGGGCAAGGGCCGCAACATTCGCAAAGCCTGCAATCGTTGTTCGCCCACATTCCGGGCCTGATCGTGGTCATGCCGACCACCGCCTATGATGCCAAGGGTCTGCTGATTTCGGCCATTGAAAGTGACAATCCGGTGGTGATGTTAGAACACCGTTGGCTGTATGGGATTTCCGACCAAGTCCCAACCGAGGTGTACCGGGTGCCGTTGGGTAAGGCCCATGTGATGCGCGAAGGCACAGACGTCAGTCTGGTCGGCTTGTCATACATGAGCCTGGAAAACGTGCGTGCGGCGGAACTTTTAGAGGCACGCGGGGTCAGCGCCGAAGTGATCGATGTGCGCAGCCTGCGCCCCTTGGACGAGCAAACGATCCTAACCTCGGTGCGCAAAACGGGTCGTCTAGTGATGGCCGATACGGCGAGCAAGATGTACGGGGCCTCGGCAGAAATTGTTGCCTTGGCTTGTGAAAAAGCGTTTGAGGCACTGAAATGCCAACCCGAACGCGTTACGCTTCCGGACTACCCAGCCCCCACCAGTCCAGCCTTGAGCGCCGATTACTATCCGCGCGCAGCAGATATTGCGGCCAGGGTTTTAACAATGATGGGCCGTGAGGTTGACGAGGACCTGTTCGCCGTTGCCGAGGGCCAAAATCATGACCAGCCGGACCCTTCATTTACGGGGCCGTTCTAAACGATTATTGACGGCTGACGTCCAAGGGTTCGATCAGCATGTTGGAGAGAAATTCTTCACGCTCTAACAAAGGTTCGGTGTCTTCAATGGGGCGACCGAATTTGACTTGAGGTATCACACGTTCGGTACTGTTTAAAACCACGTTACAAAACACTGGATCAGGGCTTTCGATAAGCTCTTGTAGATTTTTGATCGCGTCGGCATTTGTGGAAATGGTTTGCGTGCGAAAGCCGAACGTTTCGCCGAGCTTCTGAAAATCGGGAAAACCAAGGCCGCTCGCCGTTGAAGACGCTTCGTAACGCGAGTCTAGCCATTGATCTTGGGTTTGTTGGATCATGGAATAGCCGCCATTGTTCAACACAAAGATTTTAAGCGGTAGATCGTGATGTCGGGCGGTGCTGAGTTCTTGTAAGTTCATCATAAAACCACCATCCCCGGCAACGCAAATAACGCGCTTTTTGTCACGGGCGAGGCTCGCCCCAATCGCTCCCGGCAAGGCATAGCCCATAGGGGTGTTGTTGAAGGCGTGAAAGAGGCGCTGATCTTTTTTAAATTCAAAGGCCTGACAGAGCCAGGCAATGGCACAGCCGGTATCGGAAAAAAGAATGTCGCCGTCTTGGGCGGCATCGGAAAGAGCCTCGACAAAGACATACGGATTGAGCGTGTCGCTGTTTCGATAGGCATCTTGAATAACCGGGTAACGGCTTTTCCAAGTCCGAATTTGATCCAGCCAGGGTTGAATATTAGGTGTGTCTAGGTGGGCAGATTGCTCAAGTGCTTCGGTGAGAAAATCTTTACTGTTTGCGACAATGGTGAGGTCAATATCCAAGCCAAATTCAGGGAATTTATGGGCTTCTGAAGCATCAATATCAACGATGATTTTTTTCGCTTCGCGACCGAAATCTGAAAATGGGGATCCGATCATATGGGTGTCTAGGCGGCTACCAATGGACAAAATTAAGTCAGCATTTTGAATGGCAAAATTGGCATGACGATTGCCATGGGTGCCAAAGGTGCCGACCCGTAGCGGATCGACGTGGGTCTGCATGTCGGCGGTTGCCCAGGTGGGGCAGACTGGCAAACCAAGACGGTTAATGAATTGAAGAGCTTCTTTTTCAGCCTTACCTAAACGCACCCCCCAACCCAGCACGACCACCGGACGTTTGGCCGCGCGCAACCACTCTAGGCACGTCCGCACATGATCCTTAAGCGCTGGATTAGGTGTGTCTGTTTGATCCAGGGGGGGAGTAAATCTGTCCAGATCGCCTGGTGTAATGTCGGCGCGTTGCAAGTTATCGGGAATGTCGACCAACACGGGGCCGGGGCGGCCAGATTGGGCAATCCACACGGCCTTTTCAAGTTCATAGCGAATGCGGTTTGCATCCATGATGGTCACGGCGCTTTTGGTGATGGGTTCACACATGGGAACAATGTCGGTTTCTTGAAAGCCCATTTGCCGAACGCCGGTTTCGGATTTAAAGCGGAACGTTGAAACTTGGCCTGTGATGTAAAGCACCGGCACCGAATCGTACCAAGCACAACAAATGCCCGTGATCAGGTTCGTTCCCCCAGGGCCACTGGTGGCGACGGCGGCACCGATGTTGCCTGTGGTGCGCGCGTACGCATCGGCCGCCATTGCCGATGCTTGTTCATGATGGGTGCAAACGTAATCGGTGCCGTCACATTTGGCCAATGAGTCGATCAGATGCAAGGAGGCTCCACCCGTGATGGCAAACACATGCTTGATACCCTGATCGGCTAGAAATTGAGCAACGTAATCGGAAAGTTTCATGCGTTAGGTCCACGGCATCGCGTTTTTGGCGGAAATAAACAGGCTGCCTTCTTTATAACTTGTTGGCATGTCCCCGATGGTTTCAATTTTTTGCCAATTGATTTTTTGGGCAAATAAATTCACGCCAATGGAATGTAAATGATCGAAAATAAGGCCCGCATTTTCCTGCGTACCAACTTCGCAAATCATATCTAAGCTGGCCCATTGATCTGCGGTTGTTGTGCACAAAATCACAGCTTCGTGACCTTCGACATCCATCTTGATCAGGTCCGCATCCTCCAGGTGCTCTGTAAAGGGTTCAACGTCTACGGTGAAGCGGTCGGTGTCGCCATAGACGTTTGACTTTGCCCCCGCCAAATGACTGCCTGTTGTATTGCCAAGAACGCGCACGAATTCCATTTCACCGCGCTCTATGGAAATAGCGGCATTCAGTGGCGTCACAGAGGCTGCGTTGTTGTTGGCAAGGTTGTTTTGTAGCAGCTTAAAGTGACGCGGGTCGGGTTCAAAACACGTGACATCAAATCCGCACCTAGACATGATCAAGGAATGGATACCGATGTTTGCCCCCAAATCCAAAGTCCGGTGATAGCGGTTGCGGTTGCGCCAATAAAAACTAAAAATCAGCAATTCGTCCAAGCCAAATAAATCCAGTGAATTGATAGACCCCATTTCTGTGTAGGGAAAAATCAAATCGCCAAAGGGACCAAATGGTTGTTTGGTTTGGTCGGCTCCCGAAAAAAGGTCTTTAATCTCTTTGTGCACGACCTCTTTCAACAAACCATAAACAGGCGTTGTGGGCGCATGAAAGTCTTTTAAGGACGGAAGTGATGCGAACACCAAGTCCAACATCGGTAATTCAGGCGGTTTTTGCTTGGACATTGGCTTAAGCCTTGTTCGAAAAAGTGGGAGGTCTAGGTATGGACAACGTATTGCCATGTCGGCGAAGTTTGTAAAGGTCTGGATTGTCCGCGAGAGCGTTCCTTAATTCATCCGTACCCCAACCATCATAAGCGACACTAAAATTACGGCCACTGATTATTTCTCTGGGCTGTTGAATAAGCCAGTTACAACACGTCAAAACGTCTTCCATCGGCGTGAAGTTACCCTGCGCGAGCGTGTCTTGTGTGCGTTGCAAATTATCTCCGGCGCGCTCTTTGGCCTTGAGGGTTTCGGCATGGATTTTCGTATCAACCCAGCCAGGACCGACGATGGTAAACCGCGTGTCGGTCAGTTCAGCATCTAGCAACTCACACATTTTGATCAGGGCAACTTTTGAAAGTGTATAGGCTGAATAATTTGTCGTGGCATTGTTGGTGCCACCTCCGGCAAAAAACAGCACGCAGGGGCCATGCTCTGTATGAAGGTTGCGCGTTGGCAACAGCGCGTGAACCATACGCAGTTGATTGGTGAAATTGATGTGTAGAGATTGGCTCCACGCATCAAAATCGGTGCTGGCAAATGGCCCTATGGGGTCCATGGTCCCTGGACATAACGTCAAAACATCCCATTTTGGACATGTTTGGCGCAGGCTATCGCAGGCCGACGAAATTGATGCTGTATCCGTTAAGTCACATTGCACCAAACGCACCCCGGATTTTTCCAGGTCTTCGGTGTCTTGAGAAGCGGTGCGGTAGGTTCCAAACACGGTCCAGCCAGCTCTGATCCAATCATGAGCCATAGCGGTGCCAATACCACTAGACACAGAGATGATAAGTGCGGTGCGAACCAATTCAATAACCTTCTGAAAATATGAGCCTAAAAATGATGTTAAAGTATCTCACTTGACCCCTAAATTTACGTAAAGATGAGCATGACGATTGCGGATGAAGTGCGTATAGTCATTTGCAAACAACATGAAAGATTTAACGATGGGCGAAGAACTTAACCTGCTGGAACACTATCCCAAATCGAAACGACCCATTGATGATCGGGCGCGGTTGATTACCGATGCGCACAAGGATGCGGCCAAAAAATTTGATGTCGAATATTTCGATGGTGATCGGCTGAGTGGCTACGGCGGCTACAATTACCATCCACGTTTTTGGACCGACACCGTGAAGCATTTTCGCGATCACTATAATCTTGCCCCGGATGCTAAGGTGTTAGACGTCGGCTGTGCCAAGGGTTTCATGATCTATGATTTCAAGCTGTTGATGCCCGACTTGCAAATCCAAGGGGTGGATGTTTCTCCGTACGCCAAGGACCATGCCAAGCCAGAGGTTGATGAATTGGTCAGTGTCGCCAATGCCAAGGATTTACCGTTTGCCGACGACAGTTTTGATCTGGTGATTTGCATCAACGCCATTCACAATCTTCCGCTTGAAGACTGCAAACAGGCCTTTCGCGAAATTCAACGGGTCACGCGCAAAGATGCCTTTGTGATGAATGACGCATGGCGCAATGAGGCGGAAAAAGAGTCTATGTTGAAATGGAATTTAACGGCCCAGACCTATATGCATGTCGACGATTGGAAAAAGCTGTTTGATGAGGTCGGCTATCGTGGCGATTATTATTGGTTCATTGCAGAAAGTGCTTAACATGTCCCTTCCCACCACCACCCGCGCCGCCGTCTTGGTCGAAACCGGGCAGCCCTTGCAGATCATGGACTTGCAGCTTCCCGATTTAAAACCCGGACAAGTGTTGGTGAAGATGGACTACGCCGGCGTCTGTCACACCCAGTTGCACGAAGTGCGCGGCAAGCGCGGCGAAGATAGATTCTTGCCTCACGTGTTGGGCCACGAAGGTTCTGGCACCGTGTTGGCGGTGGGCGAAGGGGTCGAAAAAGTTAAAGTGGGCGAAAAAGTCGTGCTCACCTGGATCAAAGGGGTGGGGGCCGATGTGCCTTCAACCTCTTACGACAGCCCTATCGGTCGGGTGAATTCCGGGGCCATTTCGACCTTTATGACCCACACCGTCACCTGTGAAAATCGCTTGGTGCCAATGCGTGAGGCGACAATGCCTCAACGCGAAGCCGCGCTGTTGGGTTGTGCCGTTCCGACCGGGGCGGGCACCATCGTCAACACCGCCGATGTGCAAAAGGATTCGACGGTTGCCATCTTTGGCGTTGGTGGGATTGGTCTAAGTGCCGTTCTGGCCGCCAACATGCGGGGTGCCAAAGTGATCATCGCCGTGGATGTGGTTGATGAAAAACTAACGGCAGCGATGGCGGCAGGGGCCACCCACACCATCAATGCTGCACAAGAAAACACCGTCGAACGCATCAAAGAATTGACCGATGGCAAAGGTGTCGATACCGCCTTGGAAGCCGCGGGCAAGTCGCAAACCATGGAAGACGCCTATGCCTCGGTAGCCTATGGCGGCGGATTATGCGTGTTGGCGGGCAACGTCGCATTTGGTGAAAAAATGTGTCTGGACCCGTACGATCTGATCAAGGGGCGGCGCATTGTCGGCACTTGGGGCGGCGAAACTGACCCCGACCACGATCTGCCGATTTATGTCGAAATGTATCTGAAGGGTAAATTGTCGTTCGGCCAGTTGGTCAGTCACGAATGGGCGTTGGACGACATCAACACCGCCTTTGACGAATTGGAAGCCGGGCGTGTGTCTCGGGCGCTTATTCGCCTGTAGCTTTCGTCTCTATATGAATCAAGCTCAGCGCCCGTTGGGTGCGTTCTAACGCTTGCGCTCGGTTATCCCCCACGGCAATGACCACGGCGGCGGTACATCCTGAATTCACCGGGCGGTTAATAAGGTCGCCGGGCTTGACCCAACAATCGACAAATTCGATGCCTTCAACCGCTTGGGCCGCCTCGATGCCGCTGACCGAAGTTACCCGACCAGGGGTGGGGAACAGGTAACGTTGAACCACTGGACGTTGGAATTTTGGGGCCAGAGCAGCGCAATCAATGGGTTCGCCCACCGCCAGCTTGATCGCGGCTTCGACGGTGCTGACCCCGGTGTTCAAGGGAATTTCATGGGTACAGAAAAAACCACCGCTTAAGCGGGCTGCGACTTCGATCACATGGGCTTTGCCGTCTGAATACACCATATCGCCTTTGACGATGCCGTTCGCAATGCCCAGGCTTTTGGCAGCTTCTTGAACCAAATCACAAATGTCCCGTTGGGCGGGGGCGTCTAAAAAGCTCGGCAAATCGCCACCGTTTTCGATCATGTACGGGGCGTAGGTTTCCAACAGTTCATAATTGCGATCCGAGAATCCGGGGGTGTAAGCGATGCCGTCTATGACCACGCTTTCGGTGCTGACCTGGGGGCCGGGCATAAAGGCTTCGACCATGACGCGGTTGGTCGGGGATTGCTCTTGGGCGGTGGCAAAGGCCCAGTCCAAATCAATGCCGGGAACCAGGCGCAACACACCCCGTGAACCCCGACTGTCGATGGGCTTGATGACCAAGGGCAGGCCGCGGTTTTGGGCGATGCTTTTCAGCTCTGCGGCACTTGTGACTTCGCTAAACCACGGGATCGCCACGCCGTCTTGGGCGAACTTTTGTTTCATCGCTAATTTGTTGATGGCGAGATTGGCAGCCTTCGCGCCAATGGTCGGCAGGCCCAACGCCTCGGCAACACCCGCGACCGTGTGCGGAACATCGGTGGCCATGCACATCACGCCATTGAGGGGACGCTGTTCGGTGTGAAATTTAACGGCTTCGGCGGTGGTTTGGTCAACACTATAGGTGTCGGCAATCAGCTTGGCGTCCGCATATTGAAAGCCCGGCGCATTAGGATTTCGGTCGCTGACCACGACATACAGCCCCATATCCTTGGCCATGCGAATGCCAGGAACGGCCTGAATGCCGCCGCCGACCATGAGCAACGCGGTCTTCAAAAGTAGAGACCCCCGTTGACGTTGAGGGTTTGTGCGGTGACATACGATGATTTGTCAGAGGCCAGAAATACCACCGCATCGGCGACTTCTTGAGGCGTGCCAAAACGTTTCATAATCACGTTTTTTGACGCTTCTTGCACGGCTGGCGACTGCATGCCGGCGGCCGCCATTTCGGATTCAACAAGGCCCGCCGCCACGGTGTTGCAGCGGATGTTGTCGGGTGCACCAAAGCGCGCAATCACTTGACCAAGCGAGAGCAACCCGGCCTTAGACGCCGCGTAATGGGCCGTACGGGGGCCGCCATATTGACCGCTGACCGAGCCGATGTTGACGATGGAGCCGCCGCCGCGTTTGCGTAAAAAAGGCAGGGCTTCTTGGGCGCATATAAACGGACCCTTGAGGTTCACGCCTAAAATTTCGTCCCAATCTTCGTCGGTGATTTGATCGAAATCTGTGGGTTTGTTGATGCCCGCATTGTTGACCAAGATATCGATGCCGCCTAAGTTTTCTTCGGCCAAATGAAACGCGGATTGAATAGAGGCTCGATCCCGGACATCGGCTTTAACGATCATGGCTTTGCGGCCCAAAGCGATGATTTCATCGGCAACGGCTTCGGCCATGTCTTGGTTGCTTTGGTACGACAACGCGACATCGGCCCCGGCTTCGGCCAGGCCTTTGGCGATGGCGGCACCGATGCCTCGGCTGCCCCCTGTGACGAATGCGACTTTTCGGGTCAAGTACATGTGCGTGTCCTATTTTCGGGTGAGGACGCGGCGGGCCGCGTCGGCAATGTGCGTGGGGCCAATGCCAAAATATTCGACCAATTCATCGGGTTCGCCGGACAGACCAAAGCGGTCATTGACGCCCACAAATTCGACGGGGCAAGGGGTGTGGGCGACTAATGATTCTGCAACGGCACCCCCCAGCCCGCCTAAGATGTTGTGATCTTCGGCGGTGACCATGCATCCGGTTTCACGCGCACAGCGTTCCAGCAACGCATGATCCAATGGCTTGATGGTCGCCATGTTGACGACGCGGGCCGAAATGCCTTCGCCGCTTAAAAGCTTTGCGGCATCCAGCGAACGGGCCACTTCGACTCCGCACGCGACGATGGTGACGTCAACGCCGTCTTGGACAATTTGCCCCTTGCCGATTTCAAACACATGATCGTCGCCAAATAGGCGCGTCGCGGGGCTGCGTCCGGTGCGCATGTAGACCGGTCCAACGTGTTCTAAAATCGCCCGGGTGGCTTGTTCTGTTTCGATTTGGTCGGCAGGACTGATCACCACCATGTTGGGGATGGCGCGAAACGCGGCGAGGTCTTCCAAACACTGCGCCGAAGCCCCGTCCGGTCCAACGTCAAGACCCGGATGGGACGCCACGATTTTAACATTGCGGTTGGCATAAGCCACCGACAGTCGTGCCTGTTCTAATGCGCGTAGGGTAAAGATGGCAAAGGTGGTGACGACTGGAATCAAGCCCGTCGCCGCCAGGCCGCCCGCCGCCGCCACCATATTTTGTTCGGCTATGCCAAATTGGTAAAAACGATCCGGATGGGCGCCGCGAAAATTGTGGATGCCGGTACCGCCAGCTACATCGGCGTCCAACACCACCACGTTGGGGAAGTTGTCTGCCAATTTGGTCAGCTCTTTGCCGAACGCTTCCCGCAAAGAATCACCGCTGCTGCCGATCAGTTGGGGGGCTTTACTCATTGTGCTGATCCCCCGTGAATGGTGCCGTCAAGCCAGCCGGAAACATCGTCTTTGGCGACCCCTAAATCAGAAAGGGCGTGTTCGGTATCGGCTAAGTTCATGGTCACACTGCCGTGCCATGTGGGATAACCTTCCATAAAGCTGACCCCCTTGCCTTTAAGCGTGTGGGCGAGTATCAAGGTCGGTTGGTCAGAGGTTGCTTTGGCTTCTTTGACGGCGCGGTCAATGTCACCAAAGTCGTGACCGTCAATTTCGATCACCTGCCAGCCAAAGGCGCGCCATTTATCGGCCAGGGGTTCTAGCCCTATGATGTTCTCATTCAAATTGTCGCTTTGCATTTTGTTGTAATCCAAAATAGCGGTGAGGTTATTGAGCTTGTAATGGGCCGCACATTGGGCCGCTTCCCAAACTTCGCCTTCTTGCATTTCACCATCGCCCAGCATGACGAAAGTATGCCCGACGCCGCGTTGGTGACGAATGCCCATCGCCATGCCAAGCGCCGCCGAAAAACCTTGGCCCAAGGACCCGGTGCTGGTTTCCACATGGGCAAGGGCACCCACATGGGGATGCCCTTGCATCCGACTGCCCAGTTTACGCAATTGCAAAGGCTCAGAAGGTTCGATGTGACCGCTTACGGCTAAGGCCGCATACAAGGCCGGACACGCGTGGCCTTTGGACAACACAAAACGGTTACGGCTAAGGTCGCTATCAACGGGGTCTTCGTCACCGATTTCTAAGGCGTAAAGATAAGCCAACAGGTCGGCGGCTGACAAAGCACCACCCGGATGACCGGATGTGGCGACGAAAATGGAAGCAATTGAATGGCAGCGGATCAATCGTGCTGCTTCGGTCAAATTTGCAAAAGACTCTGTATTCGACATTGAACGTCTAAACCTCAAATGTATTTATTAAAAATTGATCATTTCCGCGTATGATAAGCACTCACGAAACACCCCTTTGATAAGAATAGTATGGCATGAAATCCATTAACAACATGTTTGCGGCCTATGAGCTTAGAGAGTTGGCGGACTTTACCCCGAAGATACGCCAAGAGTATCTCGACTTTAACCAGATTGCCTACAATCTTAAGCTCAATACCCGCGTGCCAACGACCGTGCATATCGAACCGACCAACAAATGCAATCAGACCTGTGTCATGTGCGTGCACCCCGATATGCAGCGCCCGGTGACGTTTATTGACGATGAAATTGCTTTAAAAGCCATTGATCAATGCGCAGAATTTGGCGTTTATGCCGTTCACTTTTTCTTTTTTGGCGAACCTTTTTTAAATCGTAAAACGGTGGACTATATCAAGACCGCCAAGGAAAAAGGTATTCCCTTGGTTTCGGTGACCACCAACCTGACGTCCATCAAGGATTCAGAGATTGAACGTTTGGTTACCGATGGCCTGGATTCGATCCATATTTCGTTTGAAGGATTGAGCGCAGAAAAATATGCGGCCATTCGCGGCACAGATAGCTATGACAAGGTGTTGCGCAATTTAGACCGCCTGTATCATTTCAAAGAAAAACATAATTCAGCAAAGCCTTGGATATCGTTGACCTACGTCCACACCAACGAAACGGACGAAGAGATCGAGACGTTTCAAAGCACCTGGAAAGACAAAGTCAATTCCATCCACATCAGCCCTCAGTTTGATTATTTGGGCCGGGCGCCCATTCGCGAAACCCAAGGCGACCCCAATTCAGAAGGAATCTTAGATCGCAGCACCGAAAATCGTTTGGCCTGCCGTCAATTGTGGCTGCGTTTGGTGGTTTTAAGCAGCGGCGAACTGGTGCCGTGCAGCCAAAACATCGACGGTGAACTGTCGCTTGGCAACATTTCCGACATGACCATTTCCGAGGCCTGGAAAAGTGACAAAATGTTAGACCTGCGCGCGGAGCATATTACCAATCGCATTCCAAAATCATGTGTCTGTTCATCGTGCATCGATTGGGATTGGAGCGGTCGGGTCGAAGCGCGCCCCCAGGTGAAAGAGCCAAAATCATGAGCCTCTGCGATCAATTCGACCCTCGTACGCTTAAAACTTTAGACGCGTGTCCGGTGTGTGAAAAAAGTGCCGAGGATTCTGAGTCCATCGCCGAAGATTTTATCGAACTGTTTGGCGAACGGCTGTATTACACCGTCGACCTATGCCCCGTCTGTGGCCTCATTTTTAGTCGCACGCGCAGCCAGGACGATCGTTTGTATACCCCCGCTGTCGACATGGAAAAAGAACACGGTCACCAACGCGTGGGTCTGTCACCGTTGTCGAAAGATGTTTGGAACTTACAAACCAAGACCCAACAGGTGGCAGAAATTATCAACGTCCTGCCCAGCACCAACCCGGTAAAATATATTGAAGTGGGGGCTTCGGATGGCATGTTGTATCGCATGGTTGAACAGCGCATGGGCGAACAAGGGCGAAGCCTTCAAGCGACCTTGGTCGAAAGCACCGGAGCCGCAGAGCCGTGTGCGAATATTGCGGGTTGCACCGTTGTCTCACAATCGTTTCTTGAACCCTTTGAAGCTGAAGATGGCGGCTATGACATCGCCGTGTTGTCGCATTGCTTGGAACATTTCGACAATCCACGTGCCGTGGTGGCGAAGGCTTATCAGCAGTTAGCCCCAGGCGGCGTGTTGTATGTCGAAGTTCCTGATGGCTTGCGTTATGACCGCTGCATTTCCACGCCCTTGGGCTATTACCATATCACCAATTTTAACCTGTTGAATTTGGCGTGGATGATCCGTGATTTAGGGTTCACCTGTATTGATGAATTGGAACGTGCCCACTATCCGGGTATCCGCGTCATTGCCAAAAAATCTCAAACCCCTGAATCCCACGAGCTTTCGCCCAGAGCCGTGCAGTTAAGCCGGGATGCTTTAGCCTTTTGGCGCAAAGTTCGTGCCCATGCTTTTGCCGACTTGGAGGGCTTGAAGGATCAACGCTTGTTGGTTTATGGCGCCGGCGTTCACACCATCGCTTTGTTTGGACAGTTTCCCCAGTGGCAAGGTGTTTGTGATGTGGCCGACAGTAATCCGCGCTTAAAGACCTTTATGGGCCAGCAGGTGTTGGCACCTAAAGACCTGGACTTTTCAAATTATGACCGGGTGCTAATTTCGTCGTATGCCTATCAAAATGGCATCGCCGAACAGTTGGTTTCTGCTGGCTGTGACACGGACAAGCTGGTTCTGCTTTACGACGATATTTTTGCCTACGTCGCTTGAGGTATAATGTTTTGCTGTCCGGCCTGAATTTCATCGGCAATAATTTTTGCAATCCGTCCGGCCCCTTGCCCATCAACGAGGGCAGGTATAGGGGTCTGGGTTTTTAACGCATTTTCGATGGCATGACGCAAACGCTTTATGTCGTCGGCACCAAAGACTCCGAGGCTAAGTCCCAAGCCGGCGTCATTATAAACGGATGCGGACTGGGCATGATCCTCACTTAAACATAAATAAATTGCCTTCATGCCCATGGTTGCAGCTTCAGACGCCGTAACGCCAAACGATATGATGCCCAAGTCTGATTCGGCCATTAGCCCGGATAAATCTTTGGGCGCAACGTGAATGCTGACCTCGTGGCGGTTCTGTTTGGCGGCATCAAGAACGGCCACATGGTCGGCCTGTAATGGTCCCAAAACGACATCAATTTTTAGGGTTTGAAGACACTCATTTAAGGCCTTTAGCGCCAAAATCGTAAAGCCCTGGGGATCGCTGGCACCACAACTGATCAAGACGTGAGGATGG